>PPYF01114432.1_pt1 | contig 21034 bp, 30 predicted proteins | sample 1559871 | NCBI WGS metagenome assembly PPYF01 (sample SAMN08240021, study PRJNA423297) | Human gut metagenome, whole genome shotgun sequencing project.
TCCTACAGAAGGACACATTTTTTTAAATGGAATTGATATTCGAAAGTATAAATATAACGATTATATCAACATTTTTTCTGTTGTTTTTCAGGATTTTCAGCTATTGGCTCTGCCTCTGGGAGAAAACGTTGCCGGCGCTGCACACTATGACTCTGAACTGGCAAAATCCTGCTTAAAAAATGCCGGATTTGAAACACGCTTTCAATCTATGCCAAAAGGTTTAAATACCTATCTTTATAAAGATTTAGATGAAAAAGGTATTCAGATATCCGGAGGCGAAGCCCAGAAAATTGCCATTGCAAGAGCCCTTTATAAAGATGCTCCTTTTATTATTTTAGATGAACCAACTGCTGCTTTAGATCCTGTTGCAGAAGCAGAAATTTACAGTAAATTTAATGACATTGTAACGGATAAAACAACCGTTTATATTTCCCATCGTTTATCATCCTGTAAATTTTGTGATGAAATTGCCGTATTTCATGAGGGAAATGTAGTTCAGAAAGGAACACATGAGGAATTGATCAGCGATAAAACCGGAAAATATTATGAACTCTGGAATGCACAGGCGCAGTATTATAATGAATAAAAATACCGAGCATTTGGAATACTTTTTATCGTTCCACTAAAAGAGCCCTGACATCACGCCAAGGCTCTTTTTCTTTCATATACTTGCTATTTGCACCATAATTTTATACTCCTGGCACTGGAGTGGCTCTAAAAGCATTTACAGTCCTGTCTATAATAACCTGTCCCTCGCTTCCGGAGTCAAGAATCGTATTTTGAACGGATTCTTTTTCTACCAAAACAGCTGTTACATCAAGCGCAACCAACTTATCAGTAGTCGTCAGTGCATCTACTTGTGCAGAAAAGCAAGAATCTGATGCCTTTGTCTGCTCATCCGTAGCTTCGGTAGTTGCAACAATATGGTTATCCGAAATATAATTTCCTTTACCTGAAACAATATGTATGATTACAGGTTTTGCCCCGGCCGGCTTGATAGACTGTGTATGGATTATTTCCGAAATATGGTTGGCAATTACCGAATTATTATTACCACTGATACACAGAATACCGTACAAATCATCTAATCCATTATCATATTCCAACATAGGCGCCCATGGTTCATTGTCACGTAAAAAATGATTTGAAGAAACCATATTTTCCGAACAGTTTCCTTCAAATACCAGCATTCCCGGATAGAAGGAATGAAATCGGTTGGCTGTAATAGTGGAACGTGCCACATTACGGAAATGAACACTGCTTGTGCCTCGAGGGAAAATATTATTTGCTGTAATCAAAAGTCCACCAAAATTTTCCGCAAAGATGGAATATCCCTTATAACCTGCGCCCATCAGATTATCTGTTATTTTAGATGCCTGTCCCCATCCTCTCAGCTCTATGCAATTACCGCATTCTGCTATGAAATTATCATGAATAGACAACGCATCTGCATGATAAATCGTAACCCCATGTTCTAAATATACGATTCCCATACCTGTAAGCCTGAATGAATCCTGTGCACTTCCAATATAAATACCTGTTTTTCCATTAGTATATGTATTTTCTGGATTTGGCATTCCCGAGCCATCATCCACAAAATGCAAACCATCAATACAGAAGTTTTCAAATTCTACAGAACTAATTCGGGGATTTCCATCTCGCTCAACATAGAATGCTGCTCCTGCCGATTCTTCATCTCCTGGTTTTGGAGAAAGGTCAACAAGGATACGGCTTCCGCCCGGCCACACTTCATGTAAATCTGCCCATTCATTCTCCGGAAGATTATAACGAATACTGGATGATACAAAACCATGTCCTGAACCCATAATTTTCAAGTAACTGATATCAATCACTACTTGTGTACGAAGATGATAATCACCAGACGGAATGTAAATGACTGCTCCCGGTTTTCCACCTTCATTCATATTTGAATCTGTTTGTCGCTTTTTAATATCCGCAATAATACTGTTGATTACTTCCCCAATATCCTCGTAAGGATTTCCAACGTTCCATTTTGTAACGTCATAATAATTTTTACTTGACATCAATAAATCCTCCTATATGTTTACTCTGTCTGCTCTTCTAATAACGCTTCAATTTCTTCTTTTTCCGGCATAACCCTCAAAGCACCTCGCTTTGTTGTAATCAGAGCTGCGCCTGCATTTGCAAATCGAAGCATCCCTCTGATGTCCTCTCCGGTAAGATTATCAAGCCCCTTATCCAAAACTGTATTCAGCATACATCCGGTAAAGGTATCTCCTGCACCCGTTGTTTCTATCGTGTTTTTCTGCAAAAATGGCTCCGCTTTAATCGTAAGCCCCTTATAGTATGCCCGACTTCCATCTTTTCCCAGAGTAACACATACAAGTGGAATCTGATATTTCTGCTGAAGAAGAACTGCTCCTTTGTCATAATCCTTTTCACCTGTCATAAAAGTCAGTTCATTGTCCGATATTTTTAAGATATCACAACACTCCATACCATACTCAATAGCTTTTCGTGCGTCCTCAAGATTCTCCCACAATGGTTCACGTAAATTAGGATCAAAGGAAATCAACGCTCCAGCTTCTTTCGCACACTGAATTGCATATTGTGAAGCTGCCCTGATTCCCGCATGAGTAAAGGATAACGTTCCAAAATGAAAGATTTTGGATGCACATATCTTATCCAAAGAAACCTCCTCTTTTCTCAACATCATGTCCGCTCCCGGATTACGGTAAAAAGAAAAATCTCTGTCACCATCTGGATAAGTATGTACAAATGCCAATGTGGTATGTACCTTGTCATCAATCACTAAACCTTCTGCATCAATTCCAACAGACTCTATCGTATTTCTTAGCATATTACCAAATTGATCGTTTCCAACCTTTCCGATAAATGCTGTTTTTTTGCCCAGCTTTCCAAGCATTGCCAGCACATTACATGGAGCCCCACCTGGATTTGCTTCTAATAATGCATTTCCCTGACTGCTGACGCCATTCTCTGTAAAATCAATCAGAAGTTCGCCCAAAGCTGTCACATCTATTTCCTTTTGCATCATCTAATTTTCCTCCTAACAATAGCAATCTTTCAATCCGTATGTTTCAATATCTTTGATTGCTACACTTCCTCCATAAGCCCGGACTTTCAACTGATTCTGAAAATTTCCTGCAAATATATTATTGGAATGATTATTCTGATATTCACTCGTAAAAATTTCAAGGGAACTCTGATCAGATAAAATATGCACATCCAAGTCTTTTTTATTATTCAGATACATAACGCTTCTTGAAATGCCTTTGCTCCACCCATCTGCATTATTTCGATTTACAGTCATTTCTGCCTTTTTAAAATCGAACATACACACTGTCTTCTTACCTTCTCCACAACGCAAGGTAAATTCCAGCTTATCTGCATCTGTTTTCTCCAGGTCAATCTTCATCTTCAATTCAAATGTCACACCATCTCCGGCTTTCAGTTCCAGTTCATCTTCTGTAACCACAAGATTGTCCCAAAACTGTCCACCCTGTCTCAAAGATTCTATTTCCTTAATTGGAAGAAACTGTAAGGTGGAATCTTTCATTAAACGTACTTCCATTGGAATATTAAAAGATCCACACCAACCTTCCTTGTATGTTGGTCCCCAATCTTTCCACGATGGCATCCATTCCCATTCATTGCCCATCCTACCATAATTCTTCTTCCATCCGGCGCCAAGAATGACTGCGGTGCATAATAATCAAATCCCCAGTTAATCTCTCCACTGACATGGGAATAAAAACTGCCCGTTTCATAATCAAAATCGCCAACCAAATACACCGAAGTATGGTCACCTGAACCCATAGGCGAAAATGTCAGAACATATTTATCACCAATTGGATAAAAATCTGGGCATTCCCACATAAATCCCCATTCTCCACGGCTTTCCGCCAGCACATTAAAGAACTCCCAGTTCAGCATATTCTTGGAACGATACAGCAGTGCCATCCCTCTGTTATTGCGACTTGCGCCACATACCATATAATAAGTATCTTCATGCTTCCATACTTTGGGATCACGGAACATATCTGTCGGGATTCCTTCCGGTGCAGTCAGCACCGGATTTCCCTCATATTTTTCAAAATGAATTCCATCTTCACTATATGCAATACACTGCACCTGTTCATACCCATTGCCTTCATCATCATACCGACAGATGCAATCAAGAATCCCATCGTAGAACCGAAACAGACAACAAGCATAAAGTTCTGTACTTCTGTCATAGTAGTATCCCCCTTATGCTAAGAAGTCATCGTCAGCTACTGTACTGAAGTCATCTGCTGCAGAAGTCTTACCACCAAGAGATTCTCCGTCACGGATTTTCTGAATATTACCAAGACCACAGGCGATTCCCTTATTTCCGTTGGAGTTGAATGCGTAGAAGTTAAGAGAAACTCTCGCATAGCAACCGGAATATACTTCTCCTCTATCAAGGATAGGTTTCACTGCACGGTCTACAATCTGTGGTGCTGTTGTGCTGTTAGCATTGATGAAGTAATGTCCTTTATACGCTTCATCATCACGTTCGATGTCACCATCTCTTAAAGGTAACTTGATAGCTGCCTTATTAGGTTTCTTACCACCGAACTTTGCAATGCCATCTTCGATTGCAGCATCTATAGCCGCATTGATTGCATTTACTGTTTCTGTGTCTGTCTTTGGAATAAGTACGGAAACGGAATATTTTTCTGCACCGCCGTTAATGGAAACTGGTTCCCATCCGTGGAAATAAGATAATCTTGTGTCTACACCTGTTACTACTTTTGTTCTGTTAATATTAGCCATAATTTTAATCCTCCATAATTTCGTTAAATTCGTTTTTTGCGTTTGATACGTTTACTGCCGGACGCTTGTCCGTGTTTGCTACAAGAGTCAGCTTGCCCGGTGGTTTGTAAATGAGATCACCGAGAATCTCCTCAAAGGTTGATTTGCCCATCAGCTTCTGCATCTCTGTCATAGGGATAAGTGACTGACGGTAAATGTCTGTGTAACCATGTTCCTTTGCTGTTTCAGCTACTTTTACTTCATCACGATATTTACGAACGGAACGTCCTTCTACTACCTTAAAGCCACGCCACTCTTTTCCGTGGTTTACTGCAGCCTCTGTAGCATAAGCCGTGATTTCATTTGCCCACTTGGTCAGATCAGGAAGAATCTCAAGCACTTCTTCAATCTCCGCATCTGTCAAAAGCGGTGGGAGTTTGAATTCATGTCTTGCCAGTTTCAGTTTTTCTTCTGCTCTTGCTCTGCACTTTGTGGCAGCTCTGCAGAAAGTACACCATTCGCCTGGGATATACTCACCTTCTCCGTTGTGGGCCATCTGTGCCTTCGGCTTTAATTCTTCCTCTGCCCAGGACTTCAGCTGTTCGATTGGAATCGTCCAGGTGCTAATGTTTTCCCTTCTAGGCTGAAAAATTGTCATCGACACAGTCTTAATGTCATAAAGTGCATCGTAGATTTCAAGGGCACCGAGAGCGTATAGCATCATCTGTGGATTTTCTTCAGACTCTACTAAAATGCCAAGTCCGTACTTGAAATCAATGATATGAAGAGTGTCATCAGAAATGATGATGCATTCTCCAGTACCAAAGCCATCCGGCACATAGCAGGAGAAATCAAGTCTCTGCTCGATGAGGATGATAGGGTCTTTACAAGACTTCTTTGTCTCTTCGTACTGCTCCATGACATACTCTGCGTATGAATCGGTGCATTCCTCCATCTCATCGGAGTTGTAATCCGATACCGGACGTCTGCTTCTCATCTTCAGAGCTTTCTTAAGTTTGTGTTCACAAAGGGCGTGTGCTGCAGTTCCTTCTTTAGCCGCCTCAGATGTCTGGGATTCAAATTCCAGTTCGAGTCTTGCCGATGGTGTGCAGTTCAGCCATCTGTATGAACCCGATGCAGATAAAATTGCATGATTACTCATTTCCGATTACCTCCGCATCTTTCAATACTGCAGCATAGTCCTTAGGATCTATGTCACTAAGTTTACTTGCACCGTACTTTGATACGATTGCTCTGACTTCTGCTGAATACCCTGCCTGGCTTTTTCCTGCAAGAACACCGCGCACCTTTTCAAGGGAAATGGTTGGTTCTGCTTTCTTTTCCGTAAGGGCTTTTGCCTTTGGTTCTTCTGACAGACCTTCCAGTACGGTATTGCATACCACTTGGACACTGTCAGATAAAGAACGAAGGTCTTCAACTACTTTCAGCACTTGCTGTGCTACATCAACAATCAGCTTTACCTTATTCAATCTTCACACCTCCTTCTGACTCACAGATGGATACTTCGTCGATACTGTCACCCGGAATGAGGATGGTTACCTTCTGCTTTCTTCCGAACAGCAAACGAAGGAATCTTTCCCTTACATTCACATTGCGGCAAGTAACAACTCCGCCCGTCTGTGGAACTTTTGAAACACTGATTTTCAAGTTATGTTTCATCGTCTTTACCTCTTTTCCGAAGGCTTATCGTTTTGTTACCTTCTATTAGGTAGCCAGTTGGGGACGGTCAAAAGGACGGTTTTCATAAAAAATTTCAAAAAAAATAACCCTACCACTTTTCATAAGCGGTAAGGTTATTCACCTTCTATATATTAAATTAAATCTACAAACTGAAAGTTGTCGCTCTACTTTCAAAGATATAATTTTATCCTCTATTTATCTTTCTCTTCATATGGTTTATCCCAAGAACCAATTTCAATAACATTACCTTCTGGGTCAGCTATAAAACACGTTCTCTGTCCCCAAGGTTCTGTTGTTGGTTCAAGAAGCGAAGTAGCTCCCTTACTAATTGCATTTTGATATTGTTCATCAACTTCTTGAAAAGTATCTACATACAAAGCCATTTCTGAGTGTGCATTAATTCCTTGTAAGTATTCAAATCTTTTACTTGTCATTTTCTCAAAATCTTTTCTGCCATACAAAAGAAACAATGTACCATCTTTTATCAAATATACATTATCAGTGTTTTCATTTTCCTTAATTTCGAAGCCAAGTACATCTCTGTAGAATCTAATCATTGTCGCCATATCATTTACGAATAAACCATATCCATCTAATCTCATATAAATGCTCCTTTACTCTAAAAAATTCAAATTTTCTTCTTTGCTATTCTTTATAATTGTAGCACTTTTTCTTTCTTAATCAATAAAAAATAAACCTCATCATTCTGACAAGGTTTATATCAGTTCTTATTAAGTTTTATTTCAGCAGTTCATCATAGCTTGTATCCAGGCACTCTTTGATTCCACGCAACTGTGAGCCTGTGATGTGCTGAATTCCTCTTTCAATCTTCACAAGCGTTTCTCTCGTTATATCTATATCTTGTAATTGCAGCATTCTTACCAGTTCTGTCTGTCCAAGTCCTTTTTCCATACGAACTCTTCGGATATTTCCACCGATATCGATGCCTTTCTGTTTGATTTTCTGTTCCATAATAGTCCTCTTACGATTGTGGACTGAATCTAGTCCGATTTTATCTTTATCATATCGGCTACTACTGATATAATGGGACTAGTACTAGTCCAGTTCAAAAAGAGAACATTTTTTATGGTATACTCTAAAGACAAAAATTATTCAGGAGGTCAGACATGGATGATAAATATATAAGAATAAGAAAAGATATTCTATGCAAAATAATCATTAGCATAGTCATCATAATTCTTGCAGGATTACTCGTTTTTCAGATCCATAACAGGATAGAAGAAAAGAAAGCAAACGAATACACTCCTGTTGAATATGTAGATATTACATATGAGGATTTGAAATCAAAAGTAACCGACAAAGAAGATTGCTTTATCTGCGGAAGTCCTGAAATGAGCCTTATGCCATACTAGTCTTGATTTTAGCACCATATGGAATGAGTGCTGTCACTCTTTCCGTATGGTCTTTCGTAATCTTTACATCGAGCAGGTTCTTTCCAAACTCTACAGTCTGTACAGAATAGGTCCTAAAGTCAGATAAGTAATCAAGGACTTTTCCGTCATCCGTATAACGGATGCAAAGAAACCCACCATGTGTTTTGATAAGTTTATCCTTGATAGCCTCTAGTGTTACCGAATACTCTGAATTTGAATAATGGATATAATCGTTGCTATCCATAACTGTTACATTCCCAACTGTGAATCGTTTCTTCTCCTCCACTTTTGCGTTATGGTTTTCTACAAAGAGTTCCAAGAGTCCCTTGATTGTTCCCTGGTAATCATAAGGCGGCTGCAAACTATCTTTCAGATAAGCAAGAGCTGATTCGCAGGTCCATGTATGGGTGTTATAAAAATCACTGCCATCATCCAAAGCTCTCCCCTCAAACACCACCTGATCATCTTTCTTACAGACAATTGTCGATGCCATCGGTTTTACCTTTTCAAGATATGGATGATTAAATGGTGCTGATAACGTAAGGCTGTCGATGTTTTCTGCATCTTCCTTTACCTGCGCCTGGGTGATTGCAAGTTTCGATAATCCCGGATGATAGAACAACTCACCATCTACAAATACACGGAAAAGACTCATAAGCATCCCTCCCTGTATCTGAAGGTAGTTGTACCACTACTGGAAATAGTCAGAGAGTTTTCGCCTCTGCCAAGTTCCATCTCCGGAAAAGTCCATGTTCCTGCACCGATTTTCTTTCTAAAATTGTCACTTCCGACTTGCCATGACAGTGTTGTTTCTGCAGTTACTGTCACCGTAGGAACTACTGGCATATAGTCATTATCAAGAATGACCACGCCGCCTCCTATATAAGACACTACGGTTTCTTCCACATAGTATCTGTATGAATCCCCATCTTCACAGGATATCTCCATAGTCCCTTTTCTTGTTAATGGGTCATAGGATGGAGTTACTTTCATCGTTCCTACCATATATAAAGTAGGTTCTTCACTTGTGATTACTTCTGACAGCACACCGCTAAACATATTTGATGCTTCACTAACCATAATGTTATATTTTTCTCTGCTGCCATACATCGTAAAAATCATCTGAAAACTACGAGGCTCAAAGGATACTCTCCCAAGAGCCTCGGTATATCTGATTGGTGTATTTCTTCCAGGAACAACGATGGTATTGCTCTGTGCCACAGGAGTTGGCTCCGCAGCCAAAGCAGAAGAAATAGTCCTCATTCAGCTTCAAGCTCGGATGCCGGTCATGGTGGAACGGACAGCAAGCCATACCGTTGCGACTCGTTTTCAGCCCGTAGTGTTCGGCGGCTTGCTTCACGCTGATTGCCGCCTTGATGCTTTCGTAGATTGTCATAATAGACCTCCTTCATAGTATTCAGAAAGTACGAAGCACCCGCCGTGATTGGCAGGTGCTTTGATCTTTCTACTATGGTTATGCCGGATTTTTCAAAAAACAGGCTAATCGGAGGACAACCCTATTTCAAAAAACAGGACAACTTTTCGGAGGATGTAGATTTCTTCACATTTGCATGGTATAATGAAAGAAATGAAAAAACAGGACAGGAGAGGCAGAATGGAACACAATATACTATCGCTGGATTTCTGGCAGGATACCGTAACCTACGAAGGGCAAACCATGCCCACGGGTATGCTCGGCTGTGCTGCGCTGAATATCCCGGATGCGGTTATAGATAAGCTGGATGAACTGTGTGCGCCTGTATGCCAGTTTCAAGGCACTCTGAATAGCGGTATGCCTGATCCTGCCTTGCTTCCTGCATTGAAAGAAGCGGCAGAAAGCATCTTGAAACTGCTCCATACTGTGCAGCCCTTTGACTGTCTGGATATGGATTTCTACATTCCTAATATCTGCAAGGCGTTTACGCCGGAGGGCATCCAAAAGTATCAGGCATACAGTATCGCCTTTATGACTGGCACTTTGACAACGGAGCAAACAGAGGAATACAAACATGAAATTCTGCTCGGACGCATAACGCCTGTTCTTGCGCAACTTGCCTTTTCTCTGCGGGAATACAAAGCAAGCATGTCACAGTTTGCACTGGAACTGGATGCGGCAGAAAGTAACCGTACACCGGATGGGCTGGCTGAATTGTTCGGCAAATACTTCCCGCCGGAATTATCTCTGAGCGAGGAGAACAAATGGATGTCTCATACCAATGCGACTACACAATATCTTTCTACCATTCGTCCCGGCGAGGATGTGGCGAAGCTCGTCAAGCGGATGCACTATGTATCCTTTGTAGGGATGTTCCGGTCAGATCTCTTTGAGGGATTGTGTGTAGGTCACGCACCGAAGAAATGCCGGATCTGTGGCAAATGGTTTTTGACTACCAACGCAAGGCACACCAAATATTGCGGTGGTCTTGCACCGGGGGATAAGCTGCACCGAACCTGTCGGCAGATCGGCAATCTGAAAGGCAGAGAACAGCGGGAACTTGCGGACGATCATCCGCTGAAGCAGATATATGAGAAGCGTCTGAATACCATAAACCGCTATGTGAAGCGTGGTACTCTGGACGCTGATCTTGCGGAAGTTATGAAGAAACTGGCGAAAGATAAGATGCTCCGGGCATTGAGCAATGTGGCTTATGCCAAGGGAGATTATGAAAAGGAAATGGGACAGGCTGCTTTGAAGAAAGAAGCCCAAACCATAAAATCGACATAGACGGAGGAATGCAAGATGGGCGCATTTGATTTTACATATACCGTACCTGCAAATTTTGATAGGCGGGTTGTTCAATTTCTTCAGCAGTTCGGAAAAGCTCATGTAGCCCAAGCCTTTCAGCGGTGCGAATATGAGTATGAAGATGTCGGTCTGGCTTACTACGCCGGGATGAAAGGCGATAATTGGAACAAGAATGCTCTGGATTTTACATTTGAAGGAGCAGAATCTGATATAGCATTACTACGGTCTTTCGACTCCGCACTGCAAGATGCGATAGGAAAGGCTCTCAGGTCAAGCGAATCGGGACTTCTCGTTCGAAAAGTCTATTATTTTGCTTCTGACAGTACATCCGATCCCATAATGATCCCACCATCCAACGAGGAACGATTAAATGCTGATATGGCAGCAGCTCAGAGTGTTCTCGATGATTTGATACAGGTGGGTGAACGTGTTTGCTTGAACGCCTCGTTCAACGCATCGAGTTCTGAAAACAGCATAAACGACTACTTTAGAGATATGCTTTCTTTTAAGGGGTATAACGAGGTAAAAGACCAAACAAGGCATGGAATATCGGCAGGCGGAAAGGATGCTGCAGAGGTTGATATACTATTGACCAAAGCTGGGCGGGAAATTGCCATATTTGAAGGACTGAAACTGGACAGTGTATCAACTGCGTACATTGACGCTCATATTGACAAAGCCATTGTCAATTACAATGCCCTGGGCACAGCAACCTTTGTTGTTGCGTATGTAAACTCAGCGGATTTTGAATCCTTCTGGAAGAGATATTCAGATCATGTGCAGCAGTACGATTTTCCGCTTCAAATAAGGAGACCATTTAATGTGTTGCCTTATCCTAATGCGGCTGCTCGGGTTGCAACCTTGATCCTTACACGAGACGGGTTTGATTTCCCGGTGTATTTCATCGCATTTAAGATTAGTTAATAGTTGGCATACTGATTCACTTGAAGGGAGGTGCGCTATGCTGAGTGATTTTATATGGAATATGGACGGATACATACCGAAACATGCTGTCAATCCGCACGGTGACGGTATCATTCCTTATGTGGCAGAGCGCATCTTCCAACTGGAACCGGAGCCGCCAGAGGTGGGAAGTCTGAATGAATATATCCTGTCTGCTTTGCGGAAAAAGAATTTGCTATATTTTTTGTTCTTCCTGCACCACTACGAGCCACAGCTCAACAAGCGCATCAAAGGCTTTCTCGGCGTGGATGGCGGCGATCTGTACGATACAGACCGTTTTATAGATATAAAGCTCTCCTGCCGGGAGCAAATGCTCCAAAAGCTAATGGACTATGATCCTGCCAAGGGTGCAGAGTATGCTACATACATTTTTCCATTCATACGGGATGCTCTGCTCCGTTTCCGTATGGGCGAAGAAAAATGGTCGGTATCCTCTCTGACTAATTACAAAATGGTGCGGTCAATGGCATGGCTGTACCATAACACCAAGGATGCGGTCAGCGAGTTTTCCAAAAAGTATAACTGTGACCTTGCCCTTGCGGAAGAATATTTGAAAGTTGTCCGTGGCATCCGCAATCAACAGCCTTTCTATGTGACAGACGAGGACGGCGAGGAAACTGGCGAGGATGTTGCCCTTGATGATACTTGGAACTATACCGACATCCTCTGGAACGGCATACAGGCAGAAAAGGTGCAGCGAGCATTTGAGAAGCTGAATTACCGGGAGCAGACCTTACTTGAAAAACGGTTGGCGATTTGCATGACCTGCGGGCGTGTCGGCTCATGGAAAGGCCGCCCACCTTTGAAGAACTGGCTGTGATGTTTGAGGGCAGCACAGCCAGCGGTGCAGAGCGAGCCTACCGGAAAGCGGTGGACAAGCTGACAGAACTGCTGGTTGCCGAAGGTGCGCTCCATGCTGTCCGGCTGAAACAGAAATCCAAAACCAAGCGCAAAAAGAAAATCGCCGCCGCAATCTACGAATACCAAGCAGACTGCGACGGCGAATGGGGCGAGATTTCATTTGATTTTGAGAACGGCACAGCGGAAATCATCCGTCTTGCCGATTGGGATACGATGAAAACAAATCGCTATGCAAACCGGGCAATAGCGTATCTTTTGAACTGTGAGAACGAAAAGCTGCCCAAGGAAATAATGGTTGCATTCGAGTTATGAAGTTCAATAATAAACCGATGAGACATCAAAATCGACCGAACAGACAGAAATCAACATTTCTCCATTTTGATTTGCTATGATAGTACTGGCAAATAAAATCAAAATGGAGGATATCACAAATGCAAGCAATTAAAATCAAAATGGAGGATATCACAAATGCAAGCAATTAAAACCATGGAACTTGTCAAGCAGTATAAAACCCTGACTGCCGTGGACAGGCTCTATTTAGATATTCAGCAGGGAGAATTGTTTTCTCTACTGGGTGTAAACGGCGCAGGAAAGACCACAACTATTAAAATGCTCTCCTGTCTGACAAAACCCACAAGCGGAGACATCCTCGTAGGTGGCTATAGTACTACAAAGGAGCCGGAACAGGTAAAGCGGCTGATTGGCGTATCTCCGCAGGAAACGGCTGTTGCTCCAAACCTCTCCGTGAAAGAAAATCTGGAACTGATCTGCGGCATCCACAGTTTTTCAAAAGGTAAAACGGAAGAAAAGATTCGAGAACTTTCCGGGCAATTCGCTTTGGATACCGTTTTGAAAAGAAAAGCTGGTAAGTTATCCGGCGGTTGGCAACGCAGAGTCAGCATTGCCATGGCTCTGATCAGCGAACCGCAAATCCTGTTTCTGGACGAACCTACCCTTGGTTTGGATGTCATTGCAAGGCACGAGCTTTGGGAAACAATTCGTTCACTTAAAGGCAAGATAACCATCATTCTGACAACGCATTACATGGAAGAAGCAGAGGCTCTTTCTGACCGCATCGGCATTATGAAAAGCGGAAAACTTCTTGCGGTAGGAACAGTAGAAGAACTGAACGCATTAGCAGGAACAAATGATTTTGAAACAGCGTTCGTTTCTATTGTGAAGGAGGATACTGTGGTATGAGAATGATGACATTTGCCAAAAGATGTTCAAAAGAGATTTTGCGTGATCCGATCAACCTTGGTTTCGGTCTGGGATTCCCTTTGGTTTTGCTGGTTCTGCTTAGTGCGATACAGGCTAATATCCCGGTAAGCCTGTTTGAAATCGACACACTGACTCCGGGCATTACCGTATTCGGGCTGTCGTTTATGACTCTGTTTTCCGCAACACTAATCGCAAAAGACCGGGAAAGCGCCCTCTTGCAGAGGTTGTATACTACTCCGCTTACGGGATTTGACTTTATCATGGGATATATGCTCCCGCTATTACCTATTGCTATCGGACAGGTTCTGATCTGCTATCTGTTTGCGATTCCGTTGGGGCTGACTGTCAGCGTAAATATCGTGTACGCTGTCATTGGCATCATCCCTATGGCTGTTTTCAATATTTCTTTGGGACTTTTTTGCGGCAGCGTTTTTGGAGTGAAACAGGTTGGCGGTATCTGTGGGGCATTGCTGACCAATCTCTCTGCATGGCTTTCCGGTGTGTGGTTTGATCTGGAGCTTGTGGGAGGGGCATTTGAGAAAATTGCCAATGCGCTGCCCTTTATGCACGCAGCCGAATTGGAAAAAGCACTATTCAGCGGTAATTTTGAACTTGCAGCAACGCACATTCTACCCGTTTTGCTGTATGGTGTATTGATAACAGTTATTGCCGTATTCTGCTTTCTTAGGCAAATGAAAAAACAGTAAGGATTGAGGAGATGAAATATAAGCTCATTATCGATAAAAACGCAGAAGAAGAAATTATAGCAGTCGTTCATGCACCTTCTTCTCTGACACAGCAAATCGAGAATCTTGTTTGTAGCTATTCCGGTGAGGACTACATTATGGGATACAGGGATGACGAGATGCGGAAACTGGCATTTTCAGAAATCGAATGTATTACCATTCTGAACAGAAAAGTAATTGCCATTGATATAGGTGGTAACCACTTTTCACTCAAGGACAGGCTTCGTGACTTGGAAGGTATCCTACCCTCTTACTTTATCCGCATTAACAAATCTACCCTTGCCAATGAACACCGTATTCTGCGATTTGATGCGGTGTTCAGCGGCGGTGTGGATGCCGTATTTCAATGTGGCTATAGGGAATATGTTTCCAGACGCTGCTTTGCGGAAATCAGAAGGAGGTATGAAGGAATATGAAAAAGTTTGTTTTGGAGTTTTTGCGCCGAGGGTTTGCAGCTTGCGGCATGGGTCCCATCATTTTAGCGATACTCTATCTGATTTTGCAACAGACCGCTGCCGTAGAGACTCTAACCGTAAATCAGGTCTGCATTGGAATCTTTTCAATAACCGCACTTGCTTTTATTGCAGGAGGTATGAACGCCATTTATCAAATTGAACGGTTGCCCTTGATGGTGGCAATTTTGATTCACGGCAGCATTTTATATATCAGCTATCTCGTCACTTATTTGCTTAACGATTGGCTGGATTGGGGTGTAATGCCCATCGTAGTTTTCTCGGCTATTTTTCTTGTGGGCTATATCGTGATATGGGCGCTCATTTATTCAATAACCAAAAACAAAACAGAAAGGCTCAATGAAGCGCTAAAGCAGAAACAACAGAATCCATAAATCAGAAAAACCGCTGCAACTTCCATCCGACAAGGGATGAAAATTGCAGCGGTTTCTTTATGCGGAATGAATATCTTTTCGGGTGTATTTCCAATAGGCAGCAACAATTCCCACCGTCCCGAATATAAGACCAATTGCAATTAAAGTACCATCTAAATACCCGTTGCTCACAATGTCAGCGCCCTCACAATATCCGAAAGGTGTTATGTATTTCAAGAACTCCGCAACTTCGGCGATGTTGGCGGCCAGGTTCATAAAATACATCATCACCGCAATGCCAAGTCCCACGCCAGTGCTTCCTTTGCGTAGAAATGCAGAGATACCAAAGCAAATGCCCGCCAATTCAATTTGAAGCAGATAGTAAGCAAGATGCAACAGATTTATTTCTTCCCAGGGAATCTCCTCCCCGATTATAACCATGGAGCCGACGGAAATGGCATAAATAATTAGATTCAACGCTGTTATTTGAATCAGAACAGCAATCAGTTTTTCCGTAATGATTTTGACACGGCTGACAGGATGGGTCAGAAGAAATTCGGCAGTCCGCTCCTTCTCCTCTTTACTGAGAATGCCTACGGCACAAAGCGCAGCATAAAATGCACCGCCAAGTCCCAGCACATTTCCGCACTCAATGGCATAGAAGCCCACCAGTGTGCCGAAATTCAGGCGATCCATACCAAAGGCCGCAGTAAAAGAACCCATAGAGGCAAATACATCACTGATGCCATCCATTTCCCCTTTCATTTCCGGGAACAAAAACACGCAAACTGCAAGCAGCATGGCGATTGCCGCCGTCCATATCAAAAAGGAATTTTTTCCTTGCTTTAATTCGTGCTTTACAATCGTCATACTCTATCACCGTCCTTTTCATAATAATGCAGGAAGATTTCCTCCAGATCAGGCTCCGAAATATGGATGTCCAAGATGTTTCCGCCCGAAAGCTGCCGAAGCAATTGGTTTATATCGCCGCCGAATAGGAAGCTGGTGATTCCGTCTACCGTAACCTGATCCCGAATCCCGGTCAAATCCGTCAGGTCAACAGTTCCCCGCAGAGACACTCGCTTGGCATTTGTTTTTGCCAAAGTATCCACACTGTCGCAAGCAATTATTCTGCCTTCCCGAATAATGGCGGCACGGGAGCATTTATGCTGTACTTCGGATAGAATATGGCTGGAAAGAAATACGGTTGTTCCCTGACTGCTGCGCTCCCGGATGATTTCAAAAAATTCACGCTGCATAAGCGGATCAAGACCACCGGTGGGTTCATCCAAAATCAAAAGTTCCGGACGATGCTGCAAAGCACAGATGATGGCGACTTTCTTTCGATTGCCAAAGGATAATTCGTCCACCTTTCGGTTTCTATCCAACTGCAAACGCTCACAGAGGGATTTGCTTTCGGCTGCACAATTCTTTTTGCGCAGGTCGGCAGATAATTTCAAGATGTCCTTTACCTTCATGCCGGGATAAAAAATCGCTTCTGACGGAAGATACCCAACCTTCTGCAAAACAGCTTCTTTATTCTTTACCGTGTCCATACCGAAAATCTGAGCACTGCCTTTTGTGGGGGATACCAGTCCCAGCAGGGTACGAATGGTGGTAGATTTTCCCGCACCATTTGGCCCGATAAAACCGAACACTTCGCCCTGCTCCACAGACAGATTCAGTTCCAAAACACCTCTGGATTTCCCGTAATATTTGGTTAAATTCTCCGTTTTAATTGCTTCCATGATTTTTACTCCTTACGCAGATAGATGCTTTTCCAAAAGGCCAACAGTTTTGTGAAATCCTTTTCCATTTTCTCTATATCCACATTGCCTTGCTGCACCATTTCCCAAAGATAACCCTCCGAAGCCCAATACATTTCCCGATACATCATAGGAATATCCAGTCCTGGTATAAATTGAGAGGGATCGAGGTTCAGGCATGTTTTATCCGCTTTCAGATTGAAATACCTGTGATAGCTCTCCTGAATAGCTGCACTGATTCCTGCATCCTTTTCGTAAAATGCCTTGATTGTGAAGTTGCCCATATCCGGGTACAAGCGGATGATTTCCATTTTCGCCCGCATACCTCGTTCCATGCTTTCAAACAGCTCCGTCTGTCCGTAGCATCCATATCTGGTCAGAAATTCAATTGTCGTTTCGGCGCATTTGTCCCACAAAAACAAGTACAATTCTTTCTTGTTATGAAAGTAATGGAACAGCAGAGATTTGCTAATTCCTGCCTCGGCAGCAATCTCACTCATAGGACTGTTTTTGTACGAATTTTGTGAAAATACCCGGTAGCCCGCATTGATGATAGCTTGCTGCTTCTCTGGCGGCAGGGTATAAAAGCGTTCATTCATCGTGTCACCTCCATAAACCGTTTCGGTCAAGCATATTCTAAATCCGTTGACCGATTTTGAGAAGACTGCTTGTAGAAATTACGAAAATTTCCAAAATCCCAGCAAAGGAATAAAGGCACCGCCGAAGCGATGCCTTTAGCTCATAAATACTTCTTATTAAAGACAGGAAAGCTGATTGCCAAACAGACCACACTCAAAAGAACGGTGATGTAAATTGCCGTAACATATGACCGTGCCTCCACCGTTCCGTAAATGAGGGAATTTCCGTCCATCAACAGAGTAGGAAGATATTCCTTTGCTTTCGGGATTAGGCCAATCAAATACGATACCAGAACTGTACAGCCTGTTCCGGCAAGCACACCCGTGTTTGAGTTGGACAACGTGGAAAACAGCACGGTCAAAGCTACCACCAATGATCCAAACAGCCACCAGCAAATGACAGAAAAAAATAAATTCTGCGCTATGGAATTATCCCAGAAATAAGTGTTGTAGCCAAAGGTGATAGTGAAGCAGAACCAATAACAAACTGTCCAGAACAGAGTCAAAATGATTGCTTTGGAAATCACTACCTTATGCCGGTCGAGTCCTTTTGTCAGAGCAAGCACCAAAGTGCCTGACTGATATTCTTTCGTAAAGATGCTGCTTTCAAGCAATATAAATGCAATCAGTCCCATCGGAGCATTTTTGAAGAACTGCACCCATGAATCCATTGCGCTTACCGTAACAGCCGTAACCGTCATACCGCTTGCTTCAAGAGAATCCGCCATCATTTCAAGCAGCCAAGGCGTCAGTTTTGCAACAGCAGGATTCATGATACCAAGCAAAATGAAGATTATGACAAGAATCAACAGTCGCCCTGATCGCACCTGTTCCATCCATTCTTTTTTCATAAAGGCAAGTAAAGATTTCATTTCTCCACCATCTCCATAAACAAAGTTTCAAGTGTAGGTTCAACCCGTTCTATTTTCAGCAGACGGATACGATTATCCGTAACAAAGCGCAGTATGTCAAACAGGGTGTGATCGTTCTCACGGAAAGAGGCTGTATTCATGCCGGATTTTTTCAGTCCCGCAAATACGTTCATAAGCAGTTTCAGTTCTTCCTCGTTTCCTGTTTCAAGAACATACTCCTCTGTACGGTATTGGGATTTTATATCTGACAGTTTCCCCTGGATGTTCACTACACCGTCATTTAAAAATGCCACATCGGTGCAGATGCGCTCCACATCAGACAGAATGTGTGTGGAGAATAAGACGGTCGTCTGTTCTCTAACTGCCATCAGAATATCCAGTATTTCTTTTCGTCCCACAGGATCAAGGGCAGAGGTGGGTTCATCGCAGATGAGCAGCTTCGGACGGTTTAAGAGTGCCTGGGCAATTCCGAGCCGTTGTTTCATACCTCTGGAAAAACCTTTGATTCGGTTTTTTTCATTGCCAAGCCCAACAAGTTTCAGAAGCTCATTGCTTCTGCTTTTGATTTCAATTCTGCTCATTCCGGTGATCTCACCGCAAAAAGAGAGATATTCCGGTGCTGTCATAAATGGATAGAATTCCGGTACATCGGGTAGATAACCAATGTGTCTGTTTGTTGCCGTCTGTCCATAAACAACCTTTTCTCCTGATACCAATATCTCGCCGCCATCTGCTTTGAGAAGTCCAAGTATCGTTTTCATGGTGGTTGTCTTACCAGCTCCGTTTTTACCAATAAACCCGAAAACGCTGTGTTCGGGAACAGACAGATCGAGCCCCTTCAGAACCGATTTGTCCCCGAAGCGTTTCTGAAGATTTGCTATTGCCAGCATGTCCATTACGCATCCTCCTTGCCGAGCAGGAAGTACATGATAGGCCCGACAAAGTTCATCAACACGATGGTAATGATGAGCCACAGCGTGCGATTGCCTCGTTTATAATTCTTGTGGGTCAAGATGTGATGCAGAGTATAGCCGAGCAATGCAAATTCTGCAATGACCAACGGGATCAAAAATGGGAGAAATTCCATAATCTTATCCATTCTCTTTCTCCTCCTTTCCGTAGGTTTCCACACAGAAGCCGTGATAACCGCAACAGGTACAGGTCAGTTTACGGAGTGTCGGCGTGTGTCTTGCCCAAAACGCTTCCTTGAAGTTTGGCTTAAATACCTCGTGGCACTGCGGACAGATATATACTACCCGTTTGAAATAGAAGTTTGATACCCATACGGCATAGGGAATTGCCACAAACCAGTACGCAGCAAACGGCCACCAAATTCCCATAGTGATCCACAGAACAATCGATGTCCACTGGATAATGCCAAGCGGAATTCCGGTTATGAGCAGAATGGCATGGAGCTTTTGCATATTCTTTTTGTTTTCCATCGCATAAGCTATATCACCGATAGATTCAACAGAGAAATTATCAATGCCTCTTAGCTCTTTTTTGATGCCATCAAGTATAGCAAGTTTTTCTTGCCGTTCGCTTACTTCCTCACGAAGCGCCTGTTCCTGCTGTTCCAGCAAAACAGATATGACACTGCCTGGATCATCTTCGGACAGCAACTCGCCAATGTTGTTAATAGATATTCCGGCATCTCGTAAAAAACAAATGATCTTCATTCGCTTCAGATCCTGTTCGGAATAAAGCCGCCTACCACCCTCCGACAGCTCGCTGGGAACGAGAATGTTCCTCGAATCGTAATACTGCACTGTCCAAACAGATACGCCACAAAGCTTTGCAATTTCTCCTGTTGTGTATTTTGACATAGCTTTCACCTCCTTACGCCGCTTATTTTACAACATTACGCAGCGTCACAAGCAAGACCTTACGCAGGGGGATTTTTCTGAATATTAACTTTTTGTTCATATTCGGGTCTATCACAGATTTTAAGCCGCCCATAGGCTGAGCTATAGGCGGCTCCTAAATCAACTGTCCAAACTTCTGTATTCAGTTACAGTTTTCAAATATACTTCAGGCTCGCCGTTCAGTATCAAGTCAGCATATCCAATCGGGTCATTGTAGATTAGATAGTCCAGTTCTGACCGCTGATACATGTTGTCAGCAATCTCGTTCTCCACAGCGATAGTGTCAATCGCTATCATACTTCCATCAGCAAATTTCAATTCCACACAGGCAGTATCCATGTTAAACTCACAAGAAATCAATCTATCCATAAGAAACCTCCATTCTGCGGGATGTTAGATCATCCCAAAATATTTGAATGCTTCTCGGATTGCTTTCTCTTTTTCCGGTGGACACTGGGGCTGTCTGGAATCCTCGGATTTTGGCAGATTATAGTTTTTGCCTACCTCAATCCCACATTTCCGTTTAATCTGTGAGATATAGAGGTTGGACACCTTTAACCCGGTATGCTCCAACACATACTCCTTGATCTGCGGATAGGTTGCTCCATCTTGGAACTCCGACATATCCATATCTTCCAAAGAGAACTCAACCC
>PPYF01029526.1_pt1 | contig 21032 bp, 16 predicted proteins | sample 1559871 | NCBI WGS metagenome assembly PPYF01 (sample SAMN08240021, study PRJNA423297) | Human gut metagenome, whole genome shotgun sequencing project.
AGAATGTAAGAGAATACCTGGCATACGACCGCATCGCAGCATGCGGCGGAAGCTGGATGGTAAAAAATACGATGATTGAAAACAACGAATTCGACCGCATCGAAGAGCTGGTGAAAGAGGCGGTTGAGATCGTAAAGGAAAGCCGGACGTGACGATATCCTTCCCGCAGCCGCTGGGCACCGACCGTTGACCTCGAGCGTGATCCGAGATGGGGAAGAAACGAGGAGTGCTACGGCGAGGACCCTGTGCTGACCGGAAAAATGGCCGGCGCTTACATTGAGGGAATGCAGGGCGACGATCCAAAATATCTGCGCTGTGCATCAACCCTGAAACACTTCTATGGAAACAACACCGAGGTCGGCCGCGGCTGGAAGAACTCTTCGATTGACCCGCGGAATAAATATGAGCTGTATCTCGAGCCGTTCCGCAGATGTATTGAGGAGAGCGGCGCAGAGGGCATCATAACGGCGTACAACAGAATCAACGGCACCGTCGGGCCGCCTGAACATGGTCATGAAAGGAACCACCACCGCCGGCGCCGGAATGGTCCGGGAAAACATGGAAATCTCGGAATCCGTCATCATGAAACAGGCGGACCAGAAGATGTATGAAAATAAAAAAAGTTCACGGTGAATCGCCGCAATGGATTGTCCCCGCGGGTCTTTTCGTGGTACAATGAAACATAACCGATAAAAAGAAAAACGAGGGCAGAACATGAACGAATTATATGAAATGATTGAAAAGAAAATCAAAGAATCCGGCTATCCGCGGCCGATTTCGGGAAGCGATGTTTACGATGACATCTGCGACCAGATCGAGGGAAAAGAGAACGGTTCCTATGTGGTATTATCGAAATTTGATGATGATGTGATTTTCGAGTACCACATCACGGTGATGGATGATGAATTCAACCTCGGCGTGCTGACGATGCGCACCCCGGAGGGCGTGTTTGAGGCTGATTTTGACCAGTAAAAGAGAAAAGAAAGAGGTTGTTACTTATGCCGAATGTTGAAAAAATCACAAAACAGACGGAAAATCCGTTCGCAAATCTTTACCTGGTGGAAGGGACAAACAAAGTAAACCATCACTTCCGCTATTACGTGGCTTCCCGCGCAAAATCCATCGAGCAGATGAAGATTAAAACAAGGAAAAATACGCCGGACGGTGTGCTGATGTACAGTCTGTACGGGGAAAAACGCGACAAAATTGTCCTGGTGCGCCAGTACCGCGTTTCCATTGATGACTACATCTACGAATTCCCGGCAGGCCTGGTGGAACCGGGCGAGGAGTTCCATGAGGCTGCCGTGCGCGAGATGCATGAGGAGACCGGTCTTACGTTTCACCCGTTGAAAGTAGATCCCTGCTACGAGAAACCGTTCTTCACCACAATCGGCCTGACCGATGAAGCATGCTCTGCCGTTTACGGCTGGTGCGAGGGCGAGATCAGCCGCAAATACCTCGAAGAGAGCGAAGTGATCGAAGTTGTCCTTGCTGACCGCGAGGAGGCAAAGAGAATCTTAAAGGAAGAAAATGTAGCGATTATGTGTTCTTATCATCTGATGCATTTTATTCATGATGAGGAGCCGTTTGCATTCCTGAAATAAGTGGAGGGGAGCCAGAAAAACACAACCCCTGGAAGTTCTTAGCACGAACTGCCAGGGGTTGTGTTTTTCTGACTCCCATTTACGTTGTGGGGGACGGGAGGGTGAGGACTCAGGTGTAGTATTGGGCCTGGGTTTCGTAAAGATTGGCGTAGATGCCGTGGTTTGCGAGGAGGGTGTCGTGGGTTCCGTCTTCGGCGATGCGGCCGTGGTCGAGGACGATGATGCGGTCGCAGAATTTGCAGCTGCTCATGCGGTGGGAGATGTAGACAGCGGTTTTGCCGGCGGTCATCTGGCTGAACTGTTCGTAGATTTCAGCCTCAGCGATCGGGTCGAGGGCTGCGGTCGGCTCGTCGAGGATGACGAACGGGGCATCCTTGTAGAGGGCGCGGGCGATGGCGGTGCGCTGGGCCTCGCCGCCGGAAAGGTCGACACCGGAGCCGTTGTTGTTGTAAAGGCGGGTGCGGACGCCCTGCGGGAGTTGCTGTACACGGTCGGTGAGACCGACTTTTGCAAGAGAGGATTGCAAAGCAGCTTCATCAATCTCGGTTCCGGCGGCGATGTTTTCGTCGAGCGGGAGGGAAAACAGGTGGAAATCCTGGAAAACGACGGAGAATGCCTGCGTGTACTCTTTGTAGCTATATTTGCGGATGTCAATGCCATTCAGGGTGATGTAACCTGAAGTTGGCTCATACAGGCGGCAGAGCAGCTTGATGAGTGTTGTCTTTCCGGCTCCGTTACGGCCAACGAGGGCGGTTTTTTCGCCGACGGCAAAGGACAGTGTCACATGTTCGAGTACCGGAATATTCGTACCGGGATAAGAGAATGAGACATCGTGGAATGTAAATTCGTACTGGCCGTCGTCGCGTTTCTCAATCGGCAGTGTACCGTCGTAGGCCATAGACGGCTGCGCAATGAAATCCTCATAGGTCGAGAGATAGGAATTGATATAGTCGAACTCCGATCCGGTTGCGAGAAATGTCTGAAGATCACTCATGGCGCGTGTCACGGAACCGGCATACAGAAGAACATCCCCAATGGGGAGAACGCCGTACAGAGCCCTGGCGCCGATCACAAGGTACGCAGCGAAATTGGAAAGGAGCGAAAGCAGCGCGTTTTTTCCGTCTGTGATGGCGGAGAAGCGGGCGAAGTCGAGGTACATCGGCAGAAAGTGTTCCATGGCTTTTCCAAACTGTACGTCGAGAAAATGATCGAGATGACCGATGCGGATATCGTCCGCGCGCCGTTCTTCAAGCATCACATTAACGAGATAATTGGCAACCGAGTTGGAATGGTCGTTGCCCTGGTTCAGCTCTATCTTTTTCTGCGTACTCCTGCGGTTGATGCGGGAGGAAAGTGCAAGCTGCACACCACAGAGCAGGAGCAGTGCAAGCATCGAAAACGACGAGGTGAAAAAGTTATTCCTGCTGCTGTCGGACAGAAGAAACAGACGGAGCAGGAAAAACAGGGCATAGAGAACCGAGAGCAGGGAAGTGATCAGCGTATGAATGACAATGAGCTGGTCACCCACATTTCCCGATCCCATGGAGGAGACGTTGGTGCGCCGGATGGCATCCATCGTCTCTGTTTTTTCGAATTTCTCAAACTCCAGCTCCAGCGCCTTTGCGGTGATTTTCTGTTCCGTGCGTGCAAGACAGAGTTCTTTTTGGCCGTCGAGATACTGACGGCAGATTTTTTCAAACAATCCCAGCCCATACTGCGTAAGCAGAAAGACGACAACAGTATACAGACAGGCGCGGTACGACTTTGCAAGCAGTAAATTCAAAATTCGCGCCGAGAAAAACAAGGAGAGATACGGCAGCGTTGCAGCTGCAAAAGCGCTTCCGAGAAGCCAGAACAGCACGCGGTGATTGCCCTGGCTCACCATAGTTAAAAAGCGGCAGATGGCATGAAACCGTTCTTTCATTTTCATCAGATATCTTCCTCCGTTTCCTGATAATACTGGCTCTGCACCTCAAACATATGCGCATACGATCCGCCAAGGGCAATCAGCTCATCGTGGGTTCCGCATTCTTTGATCTTTCCGTTTTCGAGAAACAGGATCGTATCGCAGAAGCGTGTCGATGCAAGACGGTGCGAGATGAAAAGCGCAGTCTTATTTTTCAGCAGTGTGCTGTAGGTTTCGTACATTTTATTTTCCGAGATTGCATCGAGCGCAGCCGTCGGCTCATCGAGCAGGAGCAGATGGCAATTTTTATAGAGTGCCCGCGCCATCATCAGTTTTTGCATTTCACCGCCGGAAAGCCTAATGCCGTCGTCCGCCATATCCTTGCCAAGATAGGTTTCTTCTTTCTGCGGCAGACTTGCAATTTTTTCCCAGAGTCCGGCGCGGATGAGTGCTTCTCGGCAACGGTTACGATCGGTCTCTTCCAGTGGGGAGCAGCTCACATTTTCTGCAATCGAAAACGAGAGTGCAAACGGGTCCTGAAAGACCGCCGCGATTGCTTTGTAATACTGTGCCGGATTCAGACTGCCAAGGGGAATGCCGTTGATGGTGATATTCCCTTCCGTTGGCTGATATAGCCCGCAGATCAGCTTGACAATGGTGGATTTTCCGGCGCCGTTGATGCCGACAAGTGCCGTATGCTCGCCCGCATGGAGTGTAAAACTGACATCATCGAGGATCCTTTTATCGCCGCCCGGATGGGAAAACGAGACGTGGGAAAAGCAGATTTCCAGCGGTTTTTCTTCCGCAAGTTCCGGCCGGAACGGCAGCGTGTGGCCTGCAGGGAACGGGAGATCGAAGAATTCCCGCAGCCAGCGGATCTGCTCGAGACAGAGCACGGATTTGGAGAGCGCGGCGGTGATCTCGTTAAAATATGAAGAAAAACCGGAGACGGCACCGAGCGCAAGCACAAAGCCGGATACGGTCATCGTGCCGTGGGATAGACGGTAAATCAGAAAGCCATAGCAGATTCCGTCGCGCAGAAGCTGTAGTGTAAGTGTCAGCAGATCATTTGCAAAGTAGGCGCTGCGGATGCGGAACAGAATTTTCTGATACCGCTTGTTGAGCTGGCGATAAACACCATCGAGCCATCCGTTCAGCTGATACAGACGGATATCCTTTCCGGCGGATGTGTTGTACGAATGTTTCTGGAAATAGCGCTGCGATACTTCAATTTCAGACAGATCGTCTCTGCGGCGGACTTCGTAAGAAGCCGCGCGGCGGTAGCTGAGAAACTGCAGAACCGAGAGCACAAGCAGCAGAAGAATGATAGCCGGATGGACGGTTCCGATCAGTCCTGCGTAGAGAATCAGCCCAAGAAACGAAGAATAAATTGTGACATCGTATCGGAACATGCCTTCCACGCCAACCCAGTTGCTGCAGGTGGCTCCGACGGCTTTTTCGGCGAGCTGCAGCGTTTTTGGTTCTGTCAGAACCGCATAATCTATCTGCATGAAATGACAGAGAAGGCGGCGCGTAAAAAAGCCGGTCCGGAATTCGGTATACTGCCAGGCGTTCCGCGATTGCAGAAAGGTGTGGCTGACAAAAACAACGGCATAGCAAAGAAAGAGAACGAGCGTTCCAAGTGCAAATCCGGAAAAGCCGCTGCTCTGTTCCAGAAACAGGAGAATCCCGGCAGGAAGCAGAATCCCGAAAAAGTCGGTGAGCACCTGTGAGACGATTTCGAGTGCCTGAAAGAGAAACGGCTTTTTGCTGTAATGCCACAGCTCCCGATGAATATAAATGTAGTTAGACCATAATGAATACATAAAGACCTCCTCTGTCACATGTCTTTCGTGAACTGTAGTTATCCTACCATATTCATGCAAAACACGGGGGAAAAGTACGTAAATGGAACAAAAAAGAACGCGAACAGCAAAAAAAGTGTTCACGTTCTGCAAAATTTTTCTGTAGAATCATCGGACAAAATCAAAAAATTCTGGAAAGAGCTTTTTACAGCGGCAGCATAATCTCCGTCACGAAAACGCCGGGCTCGTTCTGCCGGTTGATATATCCTTCGTACTTTTCCACAACAAGATTGATCCGTTTCAGCCCATGCCCGTGATTTCCGCGCTTCGTGGTGATATACTCGCTGTCCAGCTTCCGCACAGTATCCTTTGTTGCATTCGTAACGGAAATATACAGCTGGTTTTTCAGCACACCAATATAAAGCCGGATATAGGGATCCGCAAGGCCCTCGCATGCTTCCACCGCATTGTCAATCAGATTTCCGATCAGCGCGCAGAGATCAATATCACTCACCGTAAGATTGACCGGGCAGGCTGCCTTGTAATCCACGCGGATGCCGTTCTTTTCGGCGAGTGAAATTTTGGAATTTAAAATCGCATCGAGATTCACATTCCCCGAGTCGCAGAGCTGGTTGACCTGATCGAGATCATTTTCGAGCAGCCCGAGATATTCCTGCAGCTTATCATACTGTCCCATCTCAACATATGCCTTCATTGACTGCAGATGATTGTGGTAATCATGGCGCCAGCCGCGCATTGTCAGATAGATATTCTGCACTTCCTCGACCTGGCGGGCGAGAAGCTGGTTCTGGTATTCGATATTTTTGCGTTCCAGATAATGGGATAAAAAAGGAATGTGCGCCATGAAACATCACCTCGGTTCGTTCGGAATTGGAAATTAAAAAATGCAAAACCTTTAAAACGCATTCGGCCGGTAAAACTGCAGGAATGCCTGGTTGAGTGATGCATAGCATCCGCGGCTGACCGGAATTTTTGTTCCGTCCGACAAGAGACATTCCGTCCGCGTGATCCGCTCCACATGAGCGAGATTCACAAGATAACTCCGGTGTGCGGCCGCAAAACATTCTCCTGTCCCACCAGAAGCCTGCCATGCGGCGGAAAGCTCTTCGCGGAACTCCGACAGATTTTTCTTAAACGTTTCCGTGCCGGCGGCCGTATGCAGCGTCAGATAATGATTATCGGACTCCACAAAAAGCAGGTCAGAGAGAAACAGCTTCTGCGTCTCTCCGCCAAGTGAAAGCAGCAGATGCGGTTTTTCCTGTCCGCGCATCGCCTGCAGCTCCTCGAGCAGCGGAAACAGTGTATCCTCTGTCACCGGCTTTAAGAGATACCGGAACGCCTGCACCTCATATCCTTCGAAAACATATTCTTTATGATTCGTCAGAAAGAGAATCGGCACCTCACTGTCCGTTTCACGGATTTTCCGCGCCAGCGCCATGCCGTCCATTCCGCCGAGATCAATATCGAGAAAGATGAGATCAAACGGATACGAGCCGGGATACTGGAACAGAAAAGCGGCGGAGTCTGAAAAGGCTTCCACGGTCAGAGGAAGCCTTTTTCGCTCCGCAAAGGTGCGGAGCAGCAGTTCCATCCGGGAACGCTGCGCCGGTTCATCTTCGCAGTAAGCAATTCTCATGTTATTCACCCAAACATTTTTTGAAGAAGTTATCGTAAACGGTAATCATTTCCTCGGTCCAGAATGCTGCACCGCCGTGGTCTGCGCCGCGAAGAAGATACAGCTGTACATCTTTTCCGGCATCCTTTAATGCGTGGTAGAGATCGACACTCTGCTGGCAGAACACCATCGTGTCCTTGGTGCCGTGTGCGATCAGCATCGGCGGGAAATCCTCGTTCACGTATGTTAACGGAAGAAACCTGTCCGCCGGAAGAATCTCCCATCAGGAACATCTGCGATGGATTCAGCTTGTATTCCTCCGCATGCGCACGCAGAAAACGTACCGCATTTTTTGCGTCGATGATCTGCGCTGGGAAATGTGCGATTCCGCTGTGACGGTATTCGACGATTGCAACAACGTAGCCGCGCTGCGCCAGACGGGCGATCATGCCGACCTTCTGGTAGACATACTGTTTCATCCAGGCGGATCCCTGAATAAATGTGATGCACGGCCAAGTGCGCTCCGGGTGCGCCATCTGGAATGGTGTGAAAATTTCCAGATGAAGATTGTGCGCCTCGTCGTAGACAACTTCATGCGCATAGCGGATCTCAATTTCCTCTCCGGTCACCGGAATTTCCACGGCGCCGTCTACCGCGTCTGTGTAGTCCGGCATTGTCTCATACGTGTAGTTTGATGGTTCAATGATCATGTGTAAAAACCTCCTTTTTCAAAAACCCATTTTTCGGTCCGAAACAGCAATCCACAGGATTTACGATTTCTTCGACTCCTCATATGATTTTAACTCGGAAAGCGCCTCACCTGCAAGTGGATACAGTGCAATAATGTTGAAAATTGTCATCAGCCCGATGCCGACATCACCAAGATCCCACACAAAAGTGTATGCGGCAATACCGCCGATAAACAGCATTACAAGTGCAAGAACCTTGTAAGCGGTCTGGAAACACCACTTGTCACCGAACAGGTAGGCAACGTTGCTTCTGGCATAGAACAAAATGCCGAGGAACGTGGAAAAGCTGAACAAAAACAGCGTAAGTGCAATGAAAATCACACCGAATTTTCCCAGATGATACTGCATGGCGGTCTGCAAGAGATCCATGCCGGAAAGGCCATTAATCAGATCCTTTGGTGCAAGCAGCATAATCATTGCGGTGCAGCTGCAGATGACGATTGTGTCAACAAAAACGCCGAGCGCCTGTACAAGGCCTGCTTTGGCCGGGCGGTCACATTCTGCGGCGGCAGCGGCGCATGGAGCGGAGCCGGAACCGGCTTCATTCGAAAACAGACCACGCTTTACACCGTTCATCAGAACAGCACCAAAACCGCCGGCTGCCATCTGACGAAGTCCGAAGGCTTCCTCAAAAATGCGTGCAAACACAGAAGGAATCTGACGGAGGTTGACTGCGATGATAAACAGTGTGATAAAGAAATAGCAGACTGCCATGACAGGAACTATAAAATCCAGCACCTTTACGGTTGCATTTTTCCGCAGTACGATGATTGCAGAAAGAATCACCAGCATGATACTGGTGTAAAGCGGCGGAATGGAAAATGCATTTTTAAAAGAAGAAGCCACGGAGTTGCTGATTACCTGACTGATACCGCACCAGCAGATCAGACCGGCAATGGCAAACAGAACAGCCGGCAGAACGTATCGTTTTTTCTTCTTGAGGTGGTCTTCAACCAGATCGTGAATGTAGTAGGCAGGACCGCCGCGGTAGCCGCCGTACAGAGGATCTTCTTCTTTGTGAAGCTGTGCGAGCGTAGCTTCGATAAACGCGGTAGACGAGCCGATGATAGCCGTCACCCACATCCAGAACACAGCACCTGCGCCTCCGGCGGAGACTGCAGCGACAACGCCGACCAGATTTCCCATACCGACACGCGTTGCGGTGGAAACGATCAGTGTCTGAAAAGAAGAAAGGCTGCTTTTTTCATTTTTCTTTTCCGACAGGGCACGGATCATGTCCGGGAACAGACGGATAGGAAGAAAACGTGTCCGGATCGTAAAATAGATGCCGGTTGGGATCAGCAGAAGAATCAAAAGGGAGATTCCGAGACTGCCGCCGCCCGGGAGCGGAATCGTAAAAAGATCGCCCCAGAGAAAGTTGTAGACTGTGGTGATGAGATTGACAATCATGTTTTCAAAAACCCTCATTTCAAAATATTTGCGGCACTGTGAAACGTCAAAGCATAAAAGCACCGTTACCTGCTATTATATCGGTTTCTGTTTGGAATGTAAAGAAGGGAAGAGAAAAGATAAGAGGCAAATATCAGCTTTTTCCGAAACCAGAAAAAGTTGATATCTGCCTCTTAAAAATTTTTCAGTCGTATCAAAAGATCAGCCTGCGAGATGCAGCATCTCGATCAGGAACAGCCAGCTCAGGCCATAGAATGTAACGACAGCGACAAGGTCGTTGACCGTCGTGATGAGCGGACCGGAAGCAACCGCCGGATCGATGTGGATCTTTTTGAAGAACAGCGGAATGCAGGTGCCGACGGCACTGGAAATCAGCATTGCCAGCAGCAGTGCGATGCCGATGCAGGCGGAAACGGAAAATGCGAACATCATGGTCTTTCCCTTGAATAAGAAGATGAAAAGTCCGATGACAGCAAAGGACAGAACACCAAGCAGAAGACCATTGCAGAAACCGATGCGCATTTCCTTGAAAACAAGCTGTAATTTCTGTTTTCCGGTCAGGGACTCATCCATCAGGACACGGATGGTAACAGCCAGGGACTGGGTACCAACGTTTCCGGCCATGTCAAGGATCAGGGACTGGAAGGTCATGATGATCGGAAGGGTTGTGACAACCTGTTCGAAAATACCGACTACAGAAGAAACCAGCATGCCAAGACCGAGCAGGATGATCAGCCATGGAAGACGTTTTTTCATACTGTCTTTTAACGGCTCTTTTAAATCCTCCTCTGCGGTCAGACCTGCGAACATCGCGTAGTCCTCACCCATCTCATCATCAACCAGGTCGATGATGTTTGATGATGTGATGACACCGAGTAGGCGGTTGTCATTGTCGAGGACCGGAATAGAATCCTCGGAATAATCCTTCAGTTCTTCGATACACTCGTTGATCGGCTCCTCTGCATATACGTACGGGTAAGAAGTTACGGTCAGATCCTCGAGCGTCTCGTCGCGTCTTGCGATGATCAGGTTTTTCAGATCGATCGCTCCGTAAAATTTCTGCTGCGCATTGACAACAAAGATGGTAGAGATGTTGTCGTTCTTTGCGGCCTGATCGATCAGGCTGCTCATCGCCTGTTTGACATTCAGATCCTCGCGGATGATGATGCAGTTTGTCGTCATGCGGCTACCGATTTCATCTTCATCGAAGGAGGCGATCATCTCAATATCGTGGCGTACTTCCGGATCGAGCAGTTCGATCAGAAGTTTTTTCTTTGCTTTGTCGAGTTTCTGCAGAACCTCGGCCAGTGCATCGGTCTCCATTTTGGAGAGGATGGAAGCGGCTTTTTTGACATCCATCTCTTCGAGGTACTCGGCTACGTTGTCGGATTCAGCATACTCAAAAATATCGGACAGCATGTCCGTGTCCAGAATGCGGTACAGTTTGCATCGCTCCGGAACCGTTAAAAGCGGCAGAACATCTGCCAGGTCATTTTCGTGGTAATCTTCCAGGCGGCTGCCCATGACAGCCGGAGAAGAGTTACTGCGGATTGTATCCAGGATCTCCTGGGTATAATCCTGTACTCGTTTTTCCATTTTTTCGTTATCCTCCATTCTTTTTTTTGACAGCAGAAAAAAACATGCGTGCTGTCGGTGCGAAAAAGCATGTTGGAACCCTCACAGGGCAGTAAAAGCACACGAAAAAAGAACCAGAGAATTACGTTTCAAAACTGGTTTGGATCATGTGTCTTACTTCGGGTTTTCATAGGATAAGAAGGGAAAATATTTAAGATTAAAGCAGGACAGAAGGATGGCCGTCATCCTGCATATTTTCCGGTTCCCGTCCTATGCTGGTACTTCGCCCATGAGAATCACAACTATCCATTCTGTTCACCTGCCTTTTTTAGAAATTTTTTGATCAAACAGCCGTTTTTGCCGGTCTGTTTCGCTTGAAATACGGGATTCAAAAATCATCCCTCAAGTATTCTAACTGCTTTCCGGAAAAAAATCAATTCCTATTTTGGTAAAATTTTCGCAACATTCTTATCTCGTTTCTGTTTCTCTTCGTAAAGCATTGCATCCGCATGCGCGAGCATCTCCGGAAGTGTGGAATCCATGTCTTTCGGAAGCAGATAAAAGCCGGTGGAAACAGTAATATTATATGCTTTTTCGCTCGTTCTATTAAAAATGTCGAATGCGGAGTGCAGCGTCCGGTACAGATCCCTGGACATTGTTTCGTCGGAACAAGACATGCGAATTCATCGCCGCCGATGCGTCCGCAGACACCGCGTTTGCCGATGGAATCCTGCAGAAACTGTCCGACAAGGCGGATGGAGAAGTCCCCTTCTTCATGCCCGTACAGGTCGTTGATGATCTTTAAATTATTGAGATCCGCATAGACGGCAAGCAGGATGTGCTAAGAAAATAATTGCAATTGTCTAAAAAATGTTTGAGCTCTGAATTCACAGACAAAACTTTATAGAAACTTAAGATTTTCCTTTGCGGACCTAAAGATTCCTTTGGTACAGTAAGGATGAAAACAAAAGACATCTGGCAACTTGAGGGAATTTGCGGTACAATCATCTTTGAATCATGTGGGAGGTCCGGCGCGGAAAAAAAGTGCCGGAAAAGAAAAAATGAAAGGTGGAGAAAGAAGAAATGTACAACATTTTAGTATGTGATGATGATGGAGAGATTGTAGACGCCATTGAGATTTATCTGACCCAGGAGGGCTATCATGTGCTGAAAGCATATGACGGCATGCAGGCCATCCAGATGCTCGAGAGGGAGGAGATTCAGCTGCTGATTATCGACGTCATGATGCCGAAACTGGACGGCATCCGTGCGACGCTGAAAATCAGAGAAAAGAGCAGTATTCCGATCATTATTCTGTCTGCGAAATCAGAGGACGTAGACAAAATTCTGGGACTGAACATCGGCGCGGATGATTACGTGACGAAGCCGTTCAATCCGCTCGAGCTGGTGGCGAGGGTGAAATCTCAGCTGCGGCGCTACACGAAACTTGGAAATCTTCCGGCGGACGACGGAGAAAATGTGTATCAGGTCGGGGGTCTTCTCGTCAACGACGATTTAAAAGAAGTCAGCGTCGAGGGCGAACCAGTCAAACTGACCCCGATCGAATACAACATTCTCCTGCTGCTGGTAAAAAATCCAGGCAAGGTATTTTCGATTGAACAGATCTACGAGAGCATCTGGAACGAGGAGGCGATCGGTGCGGACAACACCGTTGCGGTCCACATCCGTCACATCCGTGAGAAAATCGAAATCAACCCGAAGGAGCCGCGCTATCTGAAAGTTGTATGGGGAATTGGGTATAAGATTGAGAAACAATAATAAGGAGTGAATAATTGTGAAAGAACGAAAACTCTACAGCCTGACGGGGAAGCTGATCGTTTTTCTTCTGCTGATCGTTTTTGCCGCCAGTGCGCTGTTCGGGGGCATTCAGACACTGATGCTTTCCAGCGTCGGCCTGACGCCGAATGCGGCAGCAAAAAAGTATGCGTTTGAAGAAACCACCGCATGCGGCACACTGGTGCAGCGGCAGCTTCATAACGTCATGAGCTACTATAATGATATGAGTAAATTCGGCATAAACGGTCGATACGACGGAACAAAAGAGATTGATTACCGTGCCTTTGCAACCGATGGAGAGGGAAGCGGCGGGATAAGTACAACGTACACCATTGACCAGCTTGTCAAGATGTACGATGACGGCAGCAGCGCAGACCTCAATGAGGTGGCAGCGTATACTGCGGACAATTATGCGACGAACGATGCCGGAATTGACAAAGAAGCCTATCTTGCATACGAAGATGGAACTGACGTGAGCCAGGAAACAGAAGAGACGGATGTAGCCGCACTCACCGAAGAAGTGAGCGCGGCAGATGCAGAGACGTTTGACAGCTTTTCCCCGGACGGCGAGGTCTACTTTCCTTCCGATAATGCAGTGAAAAGCCTGAAAGAGAAAAAAATTGATCCTGCTGATGTTTCCTCCCAGTTTTTGTATCTATACGATCAGGGAATGAGCCTGGAAACGCAGAAAACGAAAGCGGGAACGTACCTCTATGAGTACGCGGCAGCAAATCTGAAAAAGGTATCCATCCGCGATCTGTATATGACACTTTCCGGGGTCACGGAAGAAGTTGCTGCTTTTAAAAACCAGGAAAGCGGCATCAGCGTCGATGCGGACGATGCCAATCTCTGGTACTGTCTGGAGGATAAAGAAGGAAATATCTATACGAATGTGGATTCCTGGAAAAATGGTTACACAACAGCCATTGCGCAGAAATCGTCCTATCCGTTCGCCTTTGCTGTTGACCGGACCGGCGGTGCCGACAAAGTCCGTTCTTATGCAACAAGAAAAAACAGCCCGGCCGTGGAAGCAGCGAGAAGCTATCTGCTGAACAATCAGATTGCAGATAATTATCAGAAGATCTTTGTTGCACTGGATCCGGATCTGGCAGCAAGCGACTATTTCTCCCAGTACAGTGAGATCTACAGCCAGTGGCTTCCGAAAATGCAGCTCCTTCTTCTGATGATTGCAGTTGGCGGAATCGGAACGCTGGTCTGCCTGGTCCTGTTCACACTGCAGGCAGGAAGAAATGGAAAAAACAAAGAAATCCGCCTTTACTTTTTCGATCAGTGGTACACGGAAATCGCAGCTGCAGCCGCCATCCTGATTGTGATGGGAGCAGTTGGAATCGTTGCTGTCTGCATCGAACTTTCCTACGGCGGCGTTCATTATATCCAGAATTTTGACGGAAACTACATCTACAGCGGATCCTATGGAAATGAAGCAGATACATGGCGAAGCCTGGTGGCCGCATCGGGCATCCTCGCCGGATTTCTGATCACACTGATTCCGTACTGCTCACTGGTGCGCCGGATCAAAGCACGCAACGTCTGGAAACAGTCGTTTTTGTACTGCGTCGGCCACCGGATCGTGTCTGCCGGAAGAACCTTCTATGAAGGCAGACAGGAGTCGGAGCGAACGATCCTTATGTTCTGCGTTTTCTGCGGCGTGCAGATCATTCTCTGCTGCGGCTTCGGAATGTTCGGCGTATTCCTTACCCTGGTGATGGATGCCGCAGTGCTGCTTCTTCTGCTGCGCGAGGCATCCGGAAGAAAACAGATTGAACATGGCTTAAAAGAGATTGCTGCGGGCGATCTGGATTACAAGATTGACCTGACGGAGCTGCAGGGGGAAGACAACCTTCAGCTTGCCGGAATTGTCAATTCGCTCGGAGAGGGAATGAAAGCGGCAGTGCAGGAGCAGATGAAGAGCGAGCGCTTAAAAGCGGATCTGATCACCAACGTATCCCACGATATCAAGACACCGCTTACTTCTATTATTAATTATGTCGATCTGCTGAAACGGGAAAATATTGAAAACGAGAAAGCGAAAGATTATATCCGCGTACTCGACGAAAAATCACAGCGCCTGAAACAGCTGACGGAGGACCTTGTCGAGGCATCGAAGATCAGCTCCGGAAACATTAAACTGGAATTTATGAACCTGAACCTGAACGAACTTGTACAGCAGGTGAACGGAGAGTTTGCCGAGCGGTTTGAAAGCCGTAATCTCGATCTGATCTGTATTCTTCAGCCGGAGCCGCTTCTGATCTGTGCAGACAGCCGCCGCATCTGGCGTGTGCTGGAAAACCTGTACGTAAATGTCTGCAAGTATGCGATGCCGGGGACGAGAGTTTATGTGGATGCGATCCGGAAAGATGGGAAAATACAGTTTTCCATCAAAAATATATCAGAAAATGCGCTGAACTGTGAGGCGGATGAGCTGACGGAGCGGTTTATCCGCGGTGACGTCAGCCGAAGTACGGAGGGCAGTGGTTTAGGGCTTTCCATTGCAAAGAACCTGACCGTTCTGCAGCAGGGCACGTTTGATATTTATCTGGATGGCGATCTGTTCAAGGTGACGATTACGTTTGATGAGGTTGTAAAAGAGAAAAAGCCGGAGACTTCCGGGTACACAGCAAAGCCGGAAATGCCGGAAGAAGATCTGGAAAAGCCTTCTTCAGACACAATCTAGAAGAATAAAAATTTCATAACTGTTCAGAGCTATACAAAATGAAAGAAAAAACGCCCTGCCGGAAACCACATATTCTGTGTGTTTCCGGCAGGGCGTTTTGATTTACGCGAGTAACGAGCCAAAGTCCGTGCTTGCACGAGACCTTGGCGACTGCCGCGATAACTTGAGAAACTCGCGGAGCGTGTTTCTCATACGAAGAACCAGGAGCATCCAAGCGCTACCGTAGAAAAGCCCAGAAGGAACATCAGAAGAATCAGATAGCTGACAATCTTTGTCGTGGAGAATACATAAATCAGCAGCGGACAGAGATTGATCAGCAGGATCATGATGGTCCACGGCAGGTGGCGGATTGCCATCAGGATGGAGTTCTTGATCGTGTTTTTTACCGTATTGTCAAAGCGGCTCAGTACCGGAAATACATAGGAAAGTACCATGGCCTCGAAAAAGATCAGTACCAGGAAAACAAAACGCAGGTAGGTGATGGTACCTGGCATTCTCATGACCAGCAGAAGATCAAGAATCAGAACAATCAGAACCGCCAGCAGGATGAGCCAGATGGCAGTTGCCTGCTTGAAGTTTTCGCGGAAGGATTTCCAGTAGGTACGGAAGATATACGTCTCCTCATTTTTGATCATCTTCAGCGTGACGTAGTACATTGCTGTGAAATTGGCGCCGATTGTCACAATCGGGATACACATAATAAGGAAAATAATGTTCAGCATCATCAGGTCGAAGACACGGCCCATAATCTGCGAGAACTTACTGTCCAGGCTGAAAAAACTCATAATTTGTTCCTCTTTTCTGTTGAATTAAGTGTGCCGCCGATTAACGTTCCGGCTGGCAGACATCATAGAAAAGTATAGCGAATTTTTCAGAAAAATGCAATGAAGAGAATATAAACTTTTCGTTTCGTCATTTTGTATAAGAGTGAACATTTTGTTTGTGCAAAGTGGACAGAAGAGAACGGTTCGAGAAAATCCGAAAGCAGAATTGCCAATCTGCCGGAGGAAAGTTTGTGTAATTGTGGCATGGTCGAATGCGGGTAGAAAAGGTATACTAGTCCCATAAGCAAGAGAGATGCAAATGCAAAACTCATAATAAAACGCATGATGTTCATTTAGGGAGGATTCAAAAATGGCAAGTTTATCTTTACAGCACATTACAAAAAGATATCCGAACGGTTTTGAAGCAGTAAAAGACTTCAACCTGGAAATCGCTGACAAAGAGTTTATCATCTTCGTAGGACCATCTGGATGTGGTAAATCTACAACACTTCGTATGATCGCAGGTCTTGAGGAGATGACCTGGAGAAACTGCTTGACCGTAAACCGAAAGCTCTTTCCGGTGGTCAGAGACAGCGTGTTGCTATGGGACGTGCCATCGTACGTGATCCTAAAGTATTCCTTATGGATGAGCCTCTGTCAAACCTGGATGCAAAACTTCGTGTACAGATGCGTACCGAGATTTCCAAACTGCATGAGAGACTGGGCGCTACCATCATCTACGTAACACATGACCAGACCGAGGCTATGACACTTGGTACCAGAATCGTTGTTATGAAAGACGGAGTTGTTCAGCAGGTAGATACCCCGCAGAACCTGTACAACGCACCGGGCAACCTGTTCGTTGCAGGATTCATCGGATCTCCGCAGATGAACTTCCTGGATGCAAAAGTAAAAGTTAACGGAAACGACGTTACTCTTACTGTTGGTAAATACAACATGAAACTGCCGGCTTCCAAAGCAAAAGCTGTTATCGACGGCGGATATGACGGAAAGACCGTTGTTATGGGTATCCGTCCTGAGAACGTACATGATTCTCAGATGTTCATCGAAACTTCCAAAGACAGCGTAGTTGAGTGCAAGATCAACGTATACGAGCTGTTAGGTGCAGAAGTTTACCTGTACTTCGATTGCGAAGGCTTCCCAATGACAGCCCGCGTAGATCCTCGTACAACTGCAAGAAGCGGTGATACCGTTAAATTTGCTCTGGATATGGAGAAAGTTCATCTGTTCGACAAAGAGACAGAGATCACCATTACCAACTAATCCATATGAACATCAGCGCGTATGCGCAAACATAGAGAAAAGGATCGACATCCGTTCGGATGCCGGTCCTTTTTGCATATGCACCGCCCTCCTTTTGCGAAGCAAAAAATAGTTGCCAATGAGAAAAAAATAAGCTATAGTTATAAATAAGATGCACCCTGGAGTAAAATACGACAGGAGAAAGGAAGTGGCAGATTTGGTATCAAGTCAGGTATTACAGAAAACCCTTGATGAATTAAGAAATATTACGAGAATTGATTTATGTGTGACGAATACGGATGGTGTTCTGCTGGTGACCACATTCCCGGAAACCGCGATTGATGCAGAAAGCATCCGTTCTTTTGTATTATCCGCTGCGGACAGCCAGATTGTACAGGAATATCATTATTTTAAAGTATATGACAACCAGAACGTAGAGTACATTCTGATCTCCAAAGGCAGCAGCGATGACGCTTACATGATCGGAAAAGTTGCAGTATGCGAGATTCAGAACCTCATCATTGCATACAAAGAGCGTCTGGACAAAAACAATTTTATCCAGAATCTTCTTCTTGACAACCTCCTTCTGGTGGATGTCTATAACCGTGCGAAAAAGCTGCGCATCGACACCGACGTGCGCCGCGTTGTTTTCATGGTAGAAACGAAGATGGAAAAAGACATCAGCGCGCAGGAAACCGTAAAGAGCCTGTTCGCATCGAGACCGAAGGATTTTATCACCGCGGTCGATGAGAAGAGTATTATTATTGTAAAAGAACTGAAAGACACCGACACCTTCGAGGATATGAACCAGACCGCAAGAATGCTGGTGGATATGCTGAATGCGGAGGCCATGTCCCAGGTGCGCGTTTCCTACGGAAATCCGGTCAACGAGATCAAGAGTGTATCGCGTTCTTACAAAGAGGCGAAGATGGCACTCGAAGTAGGAAAAATTTTCTACGCAGACAAAAACGTGGTACCGTACAACAACCTCGGCATTGGCCGTCTGATCTATCAGCTCCCGATTCCGCTGTGCGAAATGTTTATGACCGAAGTCTTCGGCGAAAATCTGCCGGATACGTTCGATGAGGAAACACTGACCACAATCAATAAATTTTTTGAAAATAACCTGAATGTGTCCGAGACATCCCGTCAGCTCTATGTACACAGAAATACTCTGGTGTACCGTCTGGAGAAGCTCGAGAAGAGCACAGGACTCGACATTCGTAAATTTGACGATGCGCTGACCTTTAAAATTGCCATGATGGTCGTAAGCTACATGACGTATATGAACAACAGCGAAAATCTGTAAAACCGTTCAGAGCCGTACAGGATTGCGGGAGTGCAAAGCACGGAGCAATCCGGGTATCGAAGGGGTCAAAAGACTTTTTGACCCTAACATTTTATCAACAACAAGAGGAGAGGAACGACATGATTGAATTACTGAACACAGGTGCATACCTTGTCAACGGAATCGACATCATCCCGGATACAGAAGAAGGCCGCGCGGAACTCAAAGCGCGTACCGGCGCTGTGCCGTGTCCGGCGGATGCTGCAAAAGAAACCATTGCCTATGGAATCTTAAAAGACCACAATGTTTCCGGCAACATGGAAAATCTGCAGATCAAATTTGACAAACTTACATCGCATGACATTACTTTTGTTGGAATCATTCAGACCGCGCGCGCGTCAGGACTGGAAAAATTCCCGGTACCGTACGTGCTGACCAACTGCCACAACTCCCTTTGCGCAGTCGGCGGAACCATCAACGAAGATGACCACATGTTTGGTCTTACCTGTGCGAAAAAGTACGGCGGCGTCTATGTACCGCCTCATCAGGCAGTAATTCATCAGTTTGCCCGCGAGATGCTTGCCGGCGGCGGAAAAATGATCCTCGGATCCGATTCCCACACCCGTTACGGTGCACTCGGAACCATGGCCATGGGTGAGGGCGGACCGGAGCTGGTAAAACAGCTTCTCTCCAAAACATATGATATCGCTATGCCGGGAGTGATCGCAATTTACATGACAGGCGCACCGCAGCCGGGCGTAGGACCGCAGGATATTGCACTTGCCATCATCGGTGCAGTCTTTGCAAATGGTTACGTAAAGAACAAAGTTATGGAGTTCGTAGGACCTGGCGTATCTTCCTTAAGCGCAGATTACCGGATCGGTGTGGACGTTATGACAACCGAGACAACGTGTCTGTCCTCCATCTGGAGAACCGATGAGAAGATCAGCGAGTTCTATCAGATCCACGGCAGAAGCGCAGATTACAAAGAGCTGAATCCTGGCGCGGTTGCTTACTATGACGGCGTTGTAAAAGTAGAACTCGACAAGATCAAACCGATGATCGCGATGCCGTTCCATCCGAGCAATGTTTATACCATTGAAGAGCTGAAAGCAAACCTCGATGACATCCTGAACGATGTAGAGAAGAAAGCAGCCATCAGCCTCGACGGAAAAGTTCCGTTCACTCTGAAAAATAAAGTACACGACGGAAAACTCCTGGTAGACCAGGGAATCATCGCAGGATGCGCCGGCGGCGGATTTGAGAACATCTGCGACGCAGCCGATATCCTGAAAGGCCACAGCATTGGCGACGATGCGTTCACCTTAAGTGTTTACCCGGCAAGTACCCCGATCTATATGGAGCTGGCAAGAAACGGAAAACTGGCAGACCTTTTGGAAACCGGTGCGATCGTAAAAACCGCATTCTGCGGACCGTGCTTCGGCGCAGGCGATACTCCGGCAAATAATGCGTTCTCAATCCGTCACTCCACCAGAAACTTCCCGAACCGCGAGGGATCCAAGATCCAGAACGGCCAGATTTCTTCCGTTGCCCTGATGGATGCACGTTCCATTGCAGCAACCGCAGCAAACAAAGGATTCCTGACCGCAGCAGACGAGTTCACCGGAACATACACGAAACCGGCATACCACTTCGACAAGAAGATTTACGAGAACCGTGTCTTCGACAGCAAGGGTGTGGCAGATCCGTCTGTGGAAATCCAGTTCGGACCGAACATCAAAGACTGGCCGGCTATGCCGCAGCTTGCCGAGAACCTGATTCTGAAGGTTGTTTCCGAGATCCACGATCCGGTTACGACAACCGACGAGCTGATTCCATCCGGCGAGACTTCTTCCTTCCGTTCCAACCCGCTCGGACTGGCAGAGTTCACCCTGTCAAGAAAAGATCCGGCTTACGTGGGACGTGCAAAAGAAGTACAGGTCGCAGAGAAAGCCATCCAGGAAGGAAACTGCCCGGCAGAGGCACTTCCGGAACTGAAACCGGTCTTCGCAGCCATCCATACCCAGTACCCGGATATCGACAAGACAAACGTCGGTGTCGGATCCACCATCTTCGCTGTAAAACCGGGCGACGGCTCTGCGCGTGAGCAGGCAGCTTCCTGCCAGAAGGTATTAGGCGGCTGGGCAAACATCGCCAACGAGTATGCAACGAAGCGCTACCGCTCCAACCTGATCAACTGGGGCATGCTTCCATTCCTGATCCCGGAGGGAGATCTGCCGTTTACAAACGGAGATTACATCTTTGTACCGGAGATCCGCAAAGCAGTGGAAGAGAAAGCCGATGTGATCAAAGCGTACGTTGTAAAAGACGGAGCACTTGTTCCGTTCGAGATGACGTTAGGCGCGCTGACAGATGATGAGAGAGAAATCATCCGCAAGGGATGCCTGATCAACTATTATAGAGGATAAGTATTTGAGAAAGAGCTGTGTGGCAGAAGAAAAGTCTGTTTCATAGCTCTTTTTCTGCGCACTTATTTGAAACAAAATATCAGAAAACAATATAAAATTCAGAAAATAAAC
>PPYF01027569.1_pt1 | contig 21031 bp, 19 predicted proteins | sample 1559871 | NCBI WGS metagenome assembly PPYF01 (sample SAMN08240021, study PRJNA423297) | Human gut metagenome, whole genome shotgun sequencing project.
AGACGCCGTTGTCGTCCCATCCGTGCTCGTCGTCGCCGATGAGAAGACGCTTCGGGTCGGTGGAAAGGGTGGTCTTGCCTGTGCCGGAGAGGCCGAAGAAGATGGCTGTGTTCTTACCCTCCTTGTCGGTGTTGGCAGAGCAGTGCATGGAAGCGATGCCCTTCTGGGGAAGGAAGTAGTTCATCATAGAGAACATACCTTTCTTCATCTCGCCGCCATACCATGTGTTGATGATCACCTGCTCCTTGGAAGTGGTGTTGAAGACAACGGCGGTCTCTGAGTTGAGGCCGAGCTCCTTGTAGTTCTCCACCTTAGCCTTCGATGCGTTGAAGACAACGAAGTCGGGCTTGAAGTCGATAAGGTCGATCTCGGAAGGACGGATGAACATGTTGGTCACGAAGTGAGCCTGCCATGCCACCTCCATGATGAAACGCACTGCCATGCGGGTATCCTTGTTGGCACCGCAGAAGCAGTCAACCACGTAGAGCTTCTTGCCTGAGAGCTCCTTGATGGCTATCTCTTTGACAGCGTCCCATGTCTTCTCGGTCACGGGCTTGTTGTCGTTGGGATATTCCTCGGTTGTCCACCATACTTTGTCTTTCGAGTTGTCGTCGAGTACGATGAATTTGTCCTTAGGCGAACGGCCGGTGTAGACGCCTGTCATCACGTTGACTGCGCCGAGCTCGGTCACTGTGCCTTTCTCGAAGCCCTCGAGTGAGGGATCGGTCTCATCCTTGAAGAGCTGCTCGTAGGTGGGATTGTAGATAACCTCCTTGACATCCTTGATGCCGTACTGGGTCAGATCTATCTGTGCCATAATTTTGGAATATATATGAATTAAGAGTTATGTATGTTTCTTTTTTTACCTTTCAGTTTGCCAGATTTAGTCAGGACCGCCCGACTGCCACTCATATTATATGCAATGAACCGTTCCGAAGCCGGCGGCCGGAGGGCTGCGCTATGAGTAGAACGCTTGTCGCTCTAAATCAGATGCAAAATTAACGCTTTTCTTTCAGATTTAGTAATTAATTAGAGAATTTTTTCTGTATTTAATTGTTAAAAATGCTTTACTGAGGTAATTACCCTCCTTCAGCTCTCCGTTTTGGCCAATCCGGACGCCTATAACAGGCAATCTGCCCTGTCTGGAGCATCCGACCAGTCAGACTGGTCAGACCTGTCGGACCTGTCAGATCGGTCTGACAATCCTGATAAGACCATCCCGGAAAGGGAATATTTTTCTTTCACCTGCTGCCTGAGAAAATTTTTCAGGAAATTTTTTCAGAAATTATAACCCCAGGTCAACAAAAATAATCCTATTTCAGCCCCTCTTCCGGCAAAACCACAGGAAAAATCTCAAAAAATTTTAACATCACATCTTTTTGCCGATCAGAAAGTTGGAGGAAATCCTAAAAATTTCTTCAAAAATTCTTGCCGAAAAATTTGGTGGGAAAAGAAAAAGGTTGTAACTTTGCACTCGCAATCGGGAAACAAACAACGCCTGAAGCGAAAGAAACGAAACGATAGCGGAAATAAATCCTGGTGCGGTAGTTCAGTCTGGTTAGAATACATGCCTGTCACGCATGGGGTCGCGGGTTCAAGTCCCGTCCGCACCGCCGAGGAGAGAGGAAGAGCAGCAGAGTAAACTTAGGTTTCCTGCTGCTCTTTTTTGTACCTTCCCGTCGGCCCTCTCCCCACTTTCAACCAAAACACCCAGAAGATATGATCTGCATTATCAACGGCCCCAACCTCAACCTCCTCGGCAAGCGACAGCCGGAAATCTACGGCTCCACATCGTTCGAGGAATGCCTGCGCGACCTGCGCGCCAAATTCCCTGACACACCGATAGAATATTTCCAGTCGAACTGCGAAGGGGAGATCATCGACGCCATACACCGCCTCGGATATTCCACTCCCGACTGCAAGGGAATTGTGATCAATCCGGGCGCCTACGCACATTATTCTTATGCGATAGCCGACGCCATATCGTCGGTGTCGCTCCCCGTAATCGAGGTGCACATCTCCAATATCCACGCCCGCGACGAGTTCCGCCACCGCTCCGTCACAGCCCCCTCATGCCGAGCCATGCTCACAGGATTCGGGCTCAAGGGCTACGAACTCGCCCTCAGGGCCCTCGGCGCCGGAGAATAACCCACGCAATGATGACCCAGGATCTTGAAGACTATATCGAGGCCCATATCGACCCCGAACCTGAGGAGCTGAGGCGCATAGACCGAGCCACCAACATCCGTCTGCTCAACGGCCGCATGTGCTCGGGCCATATACAGGGACGTCTGCTGAAGATGCTCGTAAGAATGATACGCCCGCGGTGCGTGCTCGAATTAGGGACGTTCTCCGGCTATTCCGCGCTCTGCATGGCGGAGGCTCTCGAGCCGGGAGCCACGCTCCACACCGTGGAGGTAGACGACGAGCTCGAAGACTTCATCCGCGCCAACCTTGCCTCGGCACCAGCCGGAGAGAATATCACCCTCCACATCGGCGACGCCATGGAGACAATGCGTGGCTGGGACGACGGCGCGTTCGACCTCATATTCATCGACGCCGACAAACGCGCCTATGCCGACTATTACGGAGAGGCACTGCGCCTGCTGCAGCCGGGGGGATTCATCATAGCCGACAACACCCTATGGGACGGACATGTCGTGGAGGGATGCCGGCATTCCTCCCAGACCGAGGGGATAATACGCTTCAACGACCTCGTGGCCTCCGACCCGCGGGTGGAGAAAGCGATCGTGCCCCTGCGCGACGGGCTGACACTCATCCGCAAGCGCGATCAGCAATGATTACCAATTACTAATTGCCAATTGACGATAAACGATAACGCTCCGCGGCGCGTTATCTAATATAGCGCTGTCCTGTCGCGCAGGGCGGCCTCCAATAAAAAAAACGAAAGTCATGGAAAGTAAACGCCAAGCAAAGATAGCCCGGCTCCTGCAGAAGGAGCTGAGCGAGATTTTCCGCCGTCAGACAGCAGCTCTGGGGGGCGTGATAGTGTCGGTAAGCGCAGTCAGGGTCAGCCCCGACCTGAGCATAGCCAAGACATATCTCAGCATTTTCCCTCCTGAAAAAGCGCAGGAAATACTCGAGAATATCAAGAAGCAGTCGAAGACCGTCAGATATGAGCTCGCGCAGGCTGTGAAGCAGGTGCTCCGCAAATGCCCCGACCTGCAGTTCTATCTCGATGACTCCCTCGACTATATCGAGAACATAGACCGACTTCTCGGCCCGCACAAGGAGCATTCCGAGGAGAGGAAGGAGACAGAAGGATAAGGAATGACATCCCTCATGCTGCCCCCGCGCATAGCCTGGCGCTATCTGAGGGCTCCGAAATCGCACAGTGCCGTGAGTGCAATAGCGGCAGTATCGGTGGTGGGGGTGGCCGTGGCCACCGCCGCCATCATCTGCGTGCTCTCTGTCTTCAACGGGTTCCGCTCCCTGCTGGTGGAGAAACTCGACATAATGGCCCCCGACGTGGAAGTGACCCCCGCGAGGGGTAAGGTATTCGCCGACGCCAACTCCCTTGCCGCAGCCGTGGCCTCGGTGGAGGGGGTGGAGAGCGTCATGCCCACCGTCACCGACAACGCCCTGGCCATAGTCGACTCCCACGAGATGCCCGTGACCCTGAAAGGTATCGATCCGGCCCTGTATTCACGCCACACAACCATCGACTCAATCATAATGGGAGGGAGCCGCATTGCCGACCTCCCACCCGACAGAGCCGTGGTGTCGATAGGAGTGGCGCGACAGCTCGGCATCTACGAAACCGACGTGCCCATGCTCGTCTTCGCCCCCCGCAGGGAGGGACGCGTCAACATGGCCAATCCGATGGCCTCTTTCCTGACCGACTCAGTGGAAGTGGCCGACGTCTTCCAGGCAATGCAGAGCGACTACGACGAGAAAACAGTGATCTGCGACATATCGCTGGCCCGAAGATTGTTCCAGTATGACACCGAAGCCACCTCGCTTGAGGTGAAGACACGTCCGGGCGCCGACACGCGGGCCGTGGCCGAAGCCGTGGCACGGAAGATCGGCCCGCAGGCCGAGGTGAAAGACCGCTTCCGGCGCCAGGAGATAAACTTCCGCATGGTCTCGATCGAGAAATGGGTCACCTTCCTGCTGCTGATATTCATCCTTGTGATCGCTTCCTTCAATATTATAAGCACCCTCTGCATGCTCATCATAGAGAAGCAACAGTCGGTGGCGACCCTGTCGGCCCTCGGCATGGGGCGCCGGCGCATCGGCGCCGTATTCTGGTGGGAGAGCATTTACGTCACTCTCATAGGAGGATTCTCCGGGATTGTCCTCGGTCTTATCCTATGCCTCATTCAGGAGCACTTCGGCATCATAAAATTCGCCGGCGACCCGGGGGCGCTCGTCATTCCGGCCTATCCTGTCAGGGTGGAAGGCACCGACATACTCTGGGCGTTGCTCCCTGTGATGGCCGTAGGCCTCTTCACAGCCTCCGTGGCCGCCGCATTCGCCCGGTCGCGCACAGGAATCGGCAAATGACCATCCGGAGACAGACACTCTGGACTTTTTCTACATTTTTACACAATTTTACCCGTTTTCTCCATAAAAAACTTTCCAAAAGTTGTGTATTCCCCATTTTTATGATAAATTTGCACAACCAACATCAATCTTTAACCATGGACCGTATCGACAACCTAGACAAAAAGATCCTGAATATAATCATGAAGAACGCCCGCATCGCCTCGAAGGACGTGGCGGTGGAATGCGGCGTATCGAGGGCTGCAATCCATCAGAGGATACAGCGTCTCATAGAGATGAAAGTCATCACAGGCTCGGGATACACTGTCAATCCCAAGACCCTCGGCTACAACACGTGCACATATATCGGAGTCAGCCTCGAGAAAGGCTCCATGTACCGCGAGGTGGTGCAGGAACTCGAGAAGATACCGGAGGTGGTGGAATGCCACTTCACCACAGGCCCCTACTCCATGCTGATAAAAGGCTACGCACAAGACAATCAGCATCTCATGGAGCTGCTCAACGACCAGATACAGCATATCTCCGGAGTGACTGAGACCGAGACACTCATATCTCTGGAACAGAGCATGAACCGCCAGATATACATAAAGTCTGACGACTGAACCCACCACCGGCCGGAAGAGACCGTGCCCCGCAGGCGCGCTCTTCCGGCCGGAATCTTTCACGAAAGAACATATCCCCGATGAAAAAGACCTACATCTACTCCTTGCTGGCCGCCTTGCTTCTCGCTCTGGTGGCCGTACTGTTTTTCTACCCTGACGACGTGCAGGGGAATGTGCTCCGGCAGCACGACACAATGCAGGGCATCGCCAACGGCCAGGAGGGGAAAGCCTTCCACGAGGCCACAGGAGAGACCACCCGGTGGACCAACTCCCTCTTCTCCGGAATGCCGAACTTCCAGATAGCACCGTCATATCCCGCGGGGGAAGCCCTTTCCTTTGTGGGGAAAGCCTTCTCGCTCTGGCTCCCGGCCCCGGCCAACCTCCTGTTTGCCATGATGCTCGGATTCTTCATCATGGGGTTATGTTTCAAGCTTAAATGGCATCTCGCCCTGTTCGCCGCCGTGGCCTGGGGATTCTCCTCCTATTTCATAATCATCATCGGGGCAGGCCACATATGGAAATTCGCGACTCTCGCCTATATCCCTCCGACAATCGGAGGCATAATGCTATGCTACCGAGGCAAATACCTTGCAGGCACAGCCCTCGCGGCACTCTTCGGAGCCCTGCAGCTGCAGAGCAACCATCCGCAGATGTCGTATTATTTCCTGTTCGTAATCCTCTTCTTCGTGCTCGCCTGGCTATGGACCGCCATACGCAAGCACCTCGTGAAGCGCTGGGCCATCGCCACGGCGTGCTCCCTGGCCGCAGGCATATTCGCCGTGGCCGCCAACGCCCCCAGTCTCTACAACACCTATGAATATGCCAAGGAGACCGTGCGCGGGAAAGCTACCGACCTCACCCCTGAAGGGGGCGCCGGAGCCGGAATGGACCGCGGTGCCATCACCGCGTGGAGCTACGGCCTCGACGAGACGTTCTCACTGCTCATCCCCAATGTGAAGGGTGGCGCCACCATCAAACCTGTGGCCGGGCAGAACGAGCTCCTCTCCGTAGACAAGACCGACAAGGCCGACGAGCTCTATCTGCAGCCGGAGGTAAGGACGATGCTCGGCCAGTTCCCGCAGTATTTCGGCGACCAGCCTATGACAAACGGCCCCGTATATGTCGGCGCCTTCGTGCTGCTGCTCGCCATCCTGGCCCTCTTCACGGTCGATACTCCCATGAAATGGGCGCTATTCGCATCCTCAGTGCTCGCAGTGCTCCTGTCATGGGGCCATAACTTCGCTCCCCTCACCGACTTCTTCATCGACACCTTCCCGGGCTACAACAAATTCAGGGCCGTGGCGAGCATACTGGTCATAGTGGAATTCTGCGTGCCCCTTCTCGCGGCAATGTGCCTGCGCAAGATGATCGAGACACCCGACTTCCTGAAACGCTACAGCTGGACAATATATTGCGTGTTCGGAGCCGGCGCACTCATATGCGCCGCCGGCTGGCTCTCCCCCTCGCTCTTCGGCTCCCCCTTCTCTCAGCAGGAGATCGAGCAGCTCACGGCGGCCGGAGTGCTCAACGACCCGCAATACGCCCCCCTCTGGGACGCCGTGCGCCAGACGCGCCTTAGCCTCGTGGCCGGCGACTGCGCCCGCTCCCTGATGTTCATCGTGCTCGGATTCGGCGTCATGATGCTCTGGCTGAAGAAAGCCTTCACAAGCAAGCCCCTGTTCGTGTGCTGCCTCACCGCCGTGACGCTCATCGACCTTTTCCCCGTAGACAAGCGCTACGTCAGCTCCGAGAGCTTCACGACACCCGCCGACAATGAGACGATATTCGCGATGACCGACGCCGACCGCGCTATCCTCAAAGACAAATCCAATTACAGGGTCATGGACGTGGCAGGATTCTCAGACGCCCGCTCATCATATTTCCACAAGACCATCGGAGGCTACCACGCGGCCAAGCTCACCCGCTACAACGATCTGATAACCCATCAGATATCAAAGGGCAACCCGCAGGTGCTCAACATGCTCAACGCGAAATACATACTCAGCGGCAACGACTATTCTCTCAATCCGGAAGCCCTCGGCAACGCATGGTTTGTCGACTCCATAGCCTATGTGGCGGATGCCGACACCGAGATGGCGTCGCTCGACTCGATACGCCCCGGAGAATATGCCGTGGCCGACCGTGCTTTCGAGTCGGTGCTCCTCAAGGCAAACCGCCGTCTACCAGGCGACACCATCTACGAGACATCATACGCCCCCAACCGCCTGACCTACCGCAGCCATTCCTCCAGAGGCAATCTCGCGGTCTTCAGTGAGATCTACTTCCCCTGGGGATGGACAGCCACCGTCGACGGCAAGCCTGCCCCGATCGGCCGCGTCAACTATGTGCTCCGGGCTATGCAGGTGCCTGCCGGCGACCACGAGATAACCTTCACCTTCGACCCCGTAAGCACGCGCACCACCGACACCATAGCCACCGCCTCCGTAGCCACGATAGGACTCGTATGCCTCCTGGCACTTGTGTTCTGGGTGCTCGGCATGGCTGCCCGGAGAAAACAGGCGCAAGTGGAAGAGGAGAAAAAACGATGAATATCCTTAGCGAAATGGCCGGCGCCTATCTGCGCTGGCGCCATTCGCACGGCTACGGCGTGCATTCCCCTTTCGCCTACCGCTTCGTGGAGCAGGCGGTGCGCCCGGGTCGTGGCTATTCATTCTATGGCTACGCCGATATCGACGCATCACTGACCGGCTTCAAGGGCTCCGCCTACGGGCGGACGCGCCATGATGCCCGGCTGCTGCTGCGATGCGCCGCATTCCTGCGTGCCGGGCGCGTGTTGATGGGACTGTCGGCTCCCGCTGTATTCTCCGTCGCGGCACGTGGCGCCGGTGCTCGATCTGAGACGTGGAAAAGCCGCCATCCCGCTCCTCCAAAACCGGGCGACATTCTTGTGACGGGACCGTCATGGCGCGCACCAGAAGAGATATCCCGCCGACTTGCGGCCGGCACAACCGTGATAGCATTCGATCCTGCGCCTGAGGCGCGGGCCGAAATGATGGCTTTCACAGCCCCGGGTCTCCTGCTCCACGGCCGCCGCATCATTATGGCAATACCCAACCCAGCCATGGCGTTCACTACATACGCGATGGCTTTCTGAAAACTGACACCCGACAAACAAAAACTGAAAACTGAAAACCGAAAACCGACAACTGAAAACTGAAAACTGAAAACCGAAAACTGAAAGACAACGACTCGCTGCGCTCCGACTTCGAGGCGTACCTGATGCTTGAGAGAAACCTCTCGGCCAATACTGCCGCGGCCTATCTCGTAGACGTGTCACACCTTCTCGGCTATCTCGACAGCATAGGCGCCGACGCGGCCTCGGCAACCCCCGATAACCTTCACAACCTCCTCGCAACCGTGCGCGACCTCGGAATATCCCCGCGCTCGCAGGCCAGAATGATAGCCGGCATACGGTCCTTTTTCCGATTCCTGCGTATGGAGGGATACATCTCCGCCGATCCTTCGGAGCTCATAGAGTCGCCCAGACTCGGACGCCGTCTGCCCGATGTGCTCACCGTGGAAGAGATCGACGCCATGATCGCCGCTCTTCCCCCGGGCAAGGAGGAGACACCACGCAACCACGCCATCATCGAGACACTTTACGGTTCGGGACTGCGCGTCTCCGAGCTCGTGGAAGCACGCATATCGAGACTCGACCTCGACCGTGCAATCCTCATAGTCGAGGGGAAAGGGAGCAAGCAGCGCATGGTGCCTCTATCACCCTCCTCCGTCGAGCTAATACGCGATTATCTTCCTATGCGCCAGCGGCTCGACATAAAACCGGCCGGACAGGACATAATCTTCCTCAACCGGCGCGGGGCGCCCCTGTCGCGTGTGATGGTATTCTATATAATCCGCGACCTCGCGGCAGCCGCCGGCATTCAGAAAACCGTAAGTCCGCACACGTTGCGCCATTCCTTCGCCACACATCTCCTCGAGGGAGGCGCGAATCTGCGCGCCATCCAGGAGATGCTCGGCCATGAGTCGATAGCCACCACCGAGCTCTATCTTCACCTCGACCGCTCCATGCTGCGCAACGAACTCCTGACTCACCATCCCCATTACCGGCAATCATGAAATTGCCAAGTAAAGCCTACTCGGCACGTGATCTGCCGAGCATGCGACCCACCTCTTCGACATTCATCTTGACCAAGCGGGCTATCTGACCTATGGGAATGCCCTCTTTGTCCATCTCAAAGACCATTTCGGCCACAGCCGCCAATCTTCCCTTCTCGATCCCCTTCTCAATCCCCTTCTCAATTCCTCTTGCCTCAGCAAAGGAAAGCTGACCCATAATGTCACGATAAGCCTTCAGATCGGCATCATATGCAAGTTTGTCTTCCGGACTTAGATTGGCATAGGATGCCATGTCCGCGAGCCGGCTGAAAAGTCTGTTCTCTTGTGTAAAAGTATATTTTGACATATTGGCAGGCTTTTATCTTGCGAATTTAATCAAAATAAACGGATTTTCATCATATACAGGCCATAAATTTCTATGATATAAAGGAATGGTGCCGGTTGTCGTGGGATACGTCCATTTCAGTCGCAGGACGCCTCACAGGGCCGCTGAAGCGGCGGCTATTCGTTCACATTGTTTCACAACCGGTGGCAAATCGGTTAATTTAAGGTAATTATTCGTCATTTGTCATTCCGGCTATTGCATTTTCATCAATTATTGTCTACTTTTGTAGTAGAAAACGCAGAAGGCGTCTTGGCTTTGATATCCATGAAAGATTGGGCATGAAATGAAAGACTCCCCGCTCGGACAACCAACCAACCCGAAAAGACAACAATCATATTTGACCAGACATATAATGACAAAATTGTTCGCACTTGCGCTTGCATCTTTGATCACAGTTCCGGCGGCCTTCGCCGGCCGTTCAGACGTGCTGATAAAAGACTGGCAGTTCTCTAATGACAGTTCATCCTGGAAATCAGTCACCGTGCCTCACGACTGGGCTATCTACGGCCCCTTCGACCGCAGCAACGACCTTCAGAAAGTAACCGTGGAACAGAACGGCGAGACCGAGGCCACATGGAAGACAGGTCGTACCGGAGGTCTACCATATGTAGGAAAAGGATTCTATAAGACTATTGTAAACATACCTGACACGGCAGGCCGTTCCCTGGCCCTTCTCTTCGACGGAGCCATGAGTAACGCCCATGTCTACGTCAATGGGCGCCAGGTGGCATTCTGGCCCTACGGCTACAATTCATTTTACGCCGACATCGACGGCGCCGCGCGTCCCGGCGAGAATCTCGTGGAGGTATCGCTCGAGAACAAGCCCAAGTCGTCGCGCTGGTATCCCGGAGCCGGGCTCTACCGCAATGTCCATCTCATAGACCGCGACAAGACACACATACCCGTGTGGGGCACTTATCTCACCACCCCCTACGTCTCCAAGGAATACGCCACCGTAAAACTGCGTACTGAGGTGGAGGGAGTGGCCAAAGGGGAGACTGTGACGCTCACCACCCTCATAAAAGACGCACAAGGAAAGACCGTGGCAAGCGATTCTCATGACTTCAAGGTCTACCCCGGGGTAGACTTCACGCAGAATTTCATTGTGCGCGACCCTTCACTCTGGACTCCCGAGACCCCCTCGCTCTACACCGCCGAGACTTCCGTCATAAAAGACGGCCGCACCGTCGATTCCTACTCCACCCGCTTCGGCATCCGCAGCGTCGAGGTGCGCAACGGCGAGGGGTTCTTCCTCAACGGCGAGAAACGCCAGTTCAAAGGGGTGTGCAACCATCATGACCTCGGCCCCCTCGGAGCCGCCGTCAACAAGGCCGCCCTGCGCCATCAGCTCGAGATGCTGAAGGATATGGGCGCCGACGCCGTGCGCACGGCCCACAACATGCCCGCGCCTGAGCTTGTGGAACTCTGCGACGAGCTCGGACTCATGATGATGATCGAGCCCTTCGACGACTGGGGATTCCGCCCCAAAAGCGAGAACGGCTATGGCACCATCTTCAACGAATGGGCTGAGAAAGACATGGTCAACATGCTCCGCCACTACCGCAACAATCCTTCTGTGGTGATGTGGTCGGTAGGCAACGAGGTTCCGTCGCAGTGGGCGCCCGACGGACTCAAGGAGCTCACCTTCCTTCAGGACATCGTGCACCGCGAGGATCCCACGCGCCCCGTCACCTGCGGCATGGATCAGGTGAAGGCCGTGACTGAGAACGGTTTTGCCGCCGCCCTCGATGTGCCGGGCTTCAACTATCGCGTCCATCTCTACAAGGATGCCTTCCCCAAGCTCCCGCAGAATGTCCTGCTTGGCTCCGAGACCACATCCACCGTCTCCTCGCGTGGCAAATATTATTTCCCCGTGGTGAAGGCGGCCGACGTGAAACGGCCCGGCAACCAGAGCAACGGATATGACGTGGAATACTGCTCATGGAGCAACATACCCGACGATGACTTCGCCGCTGAAGACGACCTCCCCTACGATATGGGGCAGTTCGTATGGACCGGCTTCGACTATCTCGGCGAGCCCTCCCCCTACGACACCGACGCGTGGCCCAGCCACAGCTCATATTTCGGCATCATCGACCTTGCCTCGCTGCCCAAGGATCGCTACTACCTCTACCGCTCCAAATGGAATGGCAACGACCATACGCTCCATATCCTCCCCCACTGGAACTGGGAGGGTCGTGAAGGGGAGGTGACCCCGGTCTACGTCTACACCGACTCCCCGAAGGCCGAACTCTTCATCAACGGCAAGAGCCAGGGAATGAGAGAGAAGAAGAAGGGCTCCGACAACCATATGGAGCGCTACCGCCTTATGTGGGACGACACGGTCTATGAGCCCGGTGAGGTGAAGGTAGTGGCCTACAATGAAGACGGCACCGTGGCCCGAGAGAAAACCGTGCGCACAGCCGGCAAGCCCCACCACCTCGTGCTGACTCCCAACCGCAGCGAGATAAAGGCCGACGGCGAAGACCTCGTCTACATCACCGTGCAGGTGGCCGATAAAGACGGCAATCTCGTGCCGACCGACGAGCGCGCCGTGAAGTTCTCCGCAAAGGGAGCCGGCAAATTCCGCGCTACCGCCAACGGCGATCCCACGAGCCTGCGTCTCTTCCACCTCCCCGAGATGGATCTCTTCTCCGGCGCGGCAACCGCCATAGTGCAGGCCGGCGACAAACCCGGCACGGTGACGTTCACGGCCACCGCCAAAGGACTTCGCCCCGCCTCCGTCACCATTCCGGTGAAGTGAAAATCAATGCATAATCCTTGAACAATGCATAATGCATAATTCATAAGGCATAATCCTTGAGCAATGCATAATCTCTAAGCAATGCATAATGCATAATCTCTGAGCAATGCATAATTCATAAGGCATGATTCATAATCAAACTGATATCAACCAATTATGCATTATGCATCATGAATTATGAATTAAACAAAATGGATTATGAATTAGACAGAAAGATTTCTCATCATTTTAAATTAACCAAATAAATCAACAATCATGACAACTGAAGAAATGCAGAAAAACCTCGAGAAGGTCTTCGCCGAGCGCTTTGGCGGCGAAGGCAACGTATATGCCTCCGCAGGCCGTATCAACCTCATCGGCGAGCATACCGACTACAACGGCGGCTTCGTCTTCCCCGGCGCCATCGACAAGGTGATCATGGCAGTGGTGCGTCCCAACGGCATGGAGAAGGTAAGGGTTTTCTCTGTCGACATCGACCAGTATGTGGAGTTCGGACTCAGGGAGGAAGACGCTCCCAAAGAGTCATGGGCACGCTACATCTTCGGCATCTGCCGTGAGATCCAGAAGCGCGGCGGCGACGTGAAAGGCTTCGACGCTGTCTTCGCAGGCAATGTGCCTCTCGGCGCCGGCCTCAGCTCTTCGGCCGCCCTCGAGTCGTGCTTCGCTTTCGCTCTCAACGACCTCTTCAACGGCAACAGCATCGACAAATTCGAACTCGCGAAGATCGGACAGTCAACCGAGCACAATTACTGCGGCGTGAACTGCGGCATCATGGATCAGTTCGCATCCGTATTCGGCCGGAAAGGCAACCTCATGCGTCTCGACTGCCGCTCCATGGAATATGAATATTTCCCCTTCAACCCGGAGGGCTACCGCCTCGTGCTCGTTGATTCCCGCGTGAAGCATGAGCTCGCCGACTCCCCCTACAACAAGCGCCGTGAGTCGTGTGAGCGTGTGGCCAAGCGCCTCGGCATCGAGACCCTCCGCGACGCCACGATGGAGGATCTTGAGAAGATCAAGGGCGACATCACAGCCGAAGATTTCTTCCGCGCCAAATTCGTCATCGAGGAGAAAGACCGCGTGCTTGCTGTCTGCGACGCCCTCAACGCCGGCGACTATGAGACCGTAGGAAAGAAGATGTATGAGACTCACAACGGTCTTTCGAAAGACTACGAGGTGAGCTGCGAGGAACTCGACTTCCTCAACGACGTGGCAAAAGAGATGGGCGTCACAGGCTCGCGTATCATGGGCGGCGGCTTCGGCGGCTGCACCATCAACCTGCTTCCCGATTCTCTCCACGACAGCTTCGTAAAGGAGGTTTGCGCCCGTTTCAACGAGAAATACGGCCATGAGCCCCAGATCTACGACGTGGTAATCTCCGACGGCGCACGCCTCGTGAAAGAAGCTCCCAAGGCATGAAGACAACAAAAAGAACTGCTTCCTCCCCCATAGGGGAAGTGACCCTTTTCACCATCACCAACGACAAAGGCGCGAGCGTGGAGCTTTCCACGCTCGGAGCCGGCGTCGTCAAGGTGTGTGTGCCCGACAAGGAAGGCAAGATTGAGAATGTGGCCCTCTCATATGCCGACCCGGCATCATATCTCGCCGACGGCCCCTGCCTCGGCAAGGTTCCCGGACGCTACGCCAACCGCATCGCGAACGGTAAGCTCGAGATAGCCGGGAAAGACTATCAGCTGGCCATCAACAACGGACCCAACGCGCTCCACGGCGGCCCCACAGGTTTCATGAACCGCATCTGGAAAGCGGAGGAGATACCCTCGGGCGTGCGTTTCACGTATCATGCCGCCGATGGCGAGGAGGGCTATCCCGGCAACCTCTCGGCTGTGGCTGAATACCGCTGGAGCGACGACGATGTGCTGACCCTCGACCTCTCGGCCACCACCGACGCCGAGACCGTGGTCAACCTCACCAACCACGCATATTTCAACCTCGACGGAGCCGATGCCGGATCGGTGCTCGCCCACACGATGAAGATCAACGCCTCGCGCTGGCTCCCCACCGACTCCACCCAGATCCCTACAGGCGAGCTCGCCCCGGTGGCCGGCACGCCCATGGATTTCCTCTCTTTCAAGGAGATCGGCCGCGACATCAAGGCCGACTTCGAGGCGCTCCACATCGGCAAGGGCTACGACCACTGCTGGGTGAACGACGGATATGAGAAAGGGAAGATGATCGATGAGATCGTGGTGCTCAAGGCTCCCGCCTCCGGCCGCGTCCTCACCGTCGGCTCAACGCAGCCCGGAGTGCAGATCTATACAGGCAACTGGCTCGCAGGCTCCCCCCTCAACGCCTCCGGCAGAAGCTATGACGACTACGACGGCGTGGCAATAGAGATGCAGGGCTTCCCCGACGCTCCTCACCACGACAATTTCCCATCGCAGACACTACGTCCCGGCGAGGAATACCGCCAGACAATCCGCTTCGCATTCTCCGTGGAATAATTCGCTGACACCTGACAGCACAATCCTTAAAATCCCGCCCCATGAATACCTTCACGATTTTCATGGGTCGGGATTTTTTTGTAATTTTGTAAAGATATACTCACGGCCTTACCATATGGACAACAAAAATCCTGACACAAACGCCCCGGAGATCCGTCCGGAAGTGATAACTTACGACGATATCCGCAAGATGTTGCCCCGACTCGACGGCCATAGGGAACTGGTGGAGAACGTCATGCATTTCCTGCGCCTCGACGAGATAAACCGCATCCACAGCACCTATTGCGACACTCCCGGCGTGGAGTTCGCCCACCGCCTGATAAAGGATGAGTTCAAGTTCGACCTCCGCGTAGACAATCTCCAGACTCTCGCCGGATTCAAGGACGGCCCCTTCATCACCGTCAGCAACCACCCCTTCGGAAGCTACGACGGCATTCTACTCATCGACATCGTCGGTGAGTTCCGTCCCGACTTCAAGGTGATGGTCAACCTCATTCTCGACAAGATTCAGGCCATGCGCGAGAACTTCATAGCCGTCGATCCCCTCAAGAGCGACGATCCGGAGAAGAAGAAGATCACCATGCAGGGCATACGCGAGGCCATGAAGCATGTGAAGCAGGGGCATCCCCTCGGCTTCTTCCCCGCCGGAGCCATGTCGAAGCTCGACTGGTCGCTCACCGTGCGCGACCGCGAATGGCAGCCTTCGATCATCCGCCTCATAAAGCAGCTCCAGGTGCCCGTGATCCCGATTTTCTTCCACGGCCATAACTCCTGGATATTCAACCTGCTCGGCATAATCGACTGGCGTCTGCGCAGCCTGCGCCTCCCCCGGGAGGTGATGCGCGCCTACGGCCGGGAGGTGCATGTCTCCATTGGCGACCCCATATCGGTGGAGCGCCAGAACCAATGCGCCACCATCGAGGAGCTCTCGGCCCTCCTGCGCGGCGCCACCTACGATCTTAAGAAAATAAAATGACACCACAGATGAACGACGAGGTTCTGAAAGCGAAACAGAGATTCTCCATCATAGGCAACTCTCCGGCCCTGCTCGCTGCCATCGAGAGGGCCGTGAAGGTGGCCCCTATCGACCTCTCCGTGCTCGTCACGGGGGAGAGCGGCAGCGGAAAGGAATTCTTCCCGAAGATCATTCACGCCTTCGGCTCGCGCAAGCATCGTAAATATATCGCCGTCAACTGCGGAGCCATACCCGAAGGCACCATCGACAGCGAGCTCTTCGGCCACGAGAAAGGCTCATTCACCGGCGCCATCACGGCCCGCAAGGGCTATTTCGAGGAGGCCGACGGAGGCACCATATTCCTCGACGAGGTGGCCGAGCTGCCCCTCACCACTCAGGCGCGTCTGCTCCGCGTGCTCGAGACCGGCGAATTCCTCAAGGTCGGCTCATCAGTTGTGCAGAAGACCGATATCCGCATCGTGGCCGCCACCAACGTGGATCTCCTCAAGGCCGTGGCGAAAGGGAAATTCCGCGAAGACCTCTACTACCGCCTCTCGACGGTGGTGATCGGCGTGCCCAACCTCCACGACCGCGGCGACGACATAGTGCTGCTCGCACGCAAGTTTGCCGCCGACTTCTCCGAGAAATATCTCACGGCCCCTGTCTCCTTCTCCGAGGAGGCGCGACGGGCAATGACCCTCTACCGCTGGCCCGGCAACGTGCGCCAGCTCAAGAACATCGTGGAGCAGCTCGCGCTCTTCAACGCCGGTGAGGAGATATCGCGACGCACCATGCTCGAGGCCCTTCCCCTCGACCACACGGGTTCATCCTCGCTCGTGGCCAGCCCCCACGACGTGAGCTATGAGACTGAGCGCGAGATGCTCTGGCAGCTTGTCTACTCCATGCGCCGCGAACTCGACGAGCTCCGCAAGCGCATGGACCACCTCGATCCCTCCGACGCGAAATTCAGCAACCACGCCAAGACACAGTCGCTGATAAAATACGAACCCTCCGTCGCCGACGACACCGAGGTGGAAGAGGTGGTGGCCTCCCCCACCCTCGAGGACTCCGAGCGCAACGCCGTGGCAGCCGCCCTGCGCCGCAACAACGGCAACAAGAGGAAGGCCGCAGAGCAGCTCAACATATCACAGCGCACTCTCTACCGCAAGATCCACGAATACGGCCTCGACCTCGACGAAGGCGCCGACCTCGTTGACTCTTGACTCTTGACTCTTCACCCTTCACTCTTCACCCTTCACTCTTCACCCTTCACCCTTCACTCTTCACCCTTCACTCTTCAAAATGATTCATTCCCTCCTGAAGCTCTCCGGATGGCTCATGGTGGCCATCATCCTCCCGCTCATGGGCGGATGCGTGCCCTCCTACAAGTTCAACGGATCGGCGCTCAACTACGACATCTACAAGACCATCAACATCTCGGAATTCCCCATACGCGCGGCCCTGGTCTATCCCCCCTTGCAACAGACCTTCGAGAACAAGCTTCTCGACACTGTCACCCGTCAGACACGCCTGCAGGAGGTGGACGGCAATTCCGACCTGGAGATGACCGGCGAGATCACCGGCTACAGCCTCTCCCCGCAGTCGGTGGGAGAAGACGCCTACGCCACCGAGACACGCCTCACCATCACCGTGCGCGTGAAATATACCGACACCAAGAACTCCGCCAACGATGTTGACCAGAGTTTCTCGGCCTACCGGCAGTTCTCCAGCTCCATGATGCTCACCGACGTGCAAGACGACCTTTGCAACGAGATCTGCGACGAGCTCGTCGACCTCATATTCAACGCTACCCTCGGCAACTGGTAATAAGAAATATGGAAACGCGAAAGGAAATACTGGAGAGATACCCCTATTTCATCTATCCCGCGGTCATGGCGCTCCGGGAAGGCACCGCCTCGCCCGAGGAGGCCGTGGAACTGCGCCGCATCGTCGCCGCCAATGTGGGCGACACCACAGCCCTGCGCCTGATGCTCGGACTCGATCCGGAGGAATTCGCCGAATTTTATCCCGACCTGCTCCACCCCTCGCTCTCCACGGCCGACACCATCGACTCTTTCCTCTCCCGCTTCGGCAATCCCGATGCCGCCGTGCCTGCGGCTGCCGCGGAGATTCCCCATGTCTCGGCCGCAGACTATGCAATAGGACTCGGCGACAGCGCTGCTGATGCCCCGGAAGCCCAGGCTCCGGCCGACAATACCTCGTCGGCCATCGACGCGTTCCTCGCCGCCGTGCCCCTTCCCCAGTCGCGCATACGCAATGCCGACGCCGTTACCGCGCCCCACGAGGAGCCCGTTTCGGAGGCCGAGGCCCGGATTTTGATAAAAAATCATGACTATCAGGCCGCTTTGGAAATTATTCAGCGTTTAAGTTTGATTAATCCGGAAAAAAGTGTTTACTTTGCAGACCAAATCCGCTTCCTGAAGAAACTGATCCTCAACGAAGCCCCAAAAACAACCTGAACAGCCGACGGGCCTCCTCTTCGGCATAAATAAACAACAACGTTAAAATGTATATCTTTCTGAGCATCCTTATCGTGATCGCATGTCTGCTCCTCGTGGGAGCAGTCCTCATCCAGAAATCGAAAGGCGGAGGCCTCGCCTCCGACTATTCGCAGGGCAACCAGTATCTCGGCTACCGTAAGACCACCGACTTCATCGAGAAAGCCACATGGGGTCTGGCCATCTTCATCTGCGTGCTTAGCATCTGCGCGTCGTTTGCCATCAAGGCTCCCATCAACGTGTCGAGCATGGCTCCGGCTCCCGCAGCCACCAGCGCTCCCGCTCCGGCACCCGCGGCCGCTCCCGCAAAGCAGGAGGCAGCCCCTGCCGCAGCTCCCGCCGCTCCCGCGGCAGCCCCCGCCGAGACCGCGGAATAATCTACAGCTCCAACAGCGTGGAGCCGCCTTGGCCTCACACAAAGTCACAAACCGTCCGGAACCACCTTCCGGACGGTTTTTTCAATAGTTGAGGCCGAAAGTCCATAACGGCACAAACTCCTTATAGCCGAACTCTATATCATCTCTGACCACAATGCCCTTTTCCGCCCCGTCAAGCTGCTTTTTCCCTTTTCCATGGCCTCCTGTCTCGAAAGTGATGCCGTCGATTGTGAAATCGGATATCCTGGAGGCAACAACGTCGTTCATCACCCGTGTCTGATTATAGAAAAAAGTTTCCCTGACATTGCCGATATCCGTATTATCTCCAGTCAGTGCATACATGAGATTGGGATTGTCGAGATACACCTTCTCCACCTTCCCCAGACCGCGCATACCCCCGGTGTCGTCGCGGAGTAGTCCGAGCAATCCGGCTTTCTCAAGATATACCAGATTGTCCGGCACATCGTTCTTGCTCATGCCAAGTTCCACCGCGAGATTGCTCATATTCGGTTTATATGGTGCGTTACCCGCTATGATACCAAGCATTCTTTTAAGCTTACGGGATGTGGCGGGGGTCATTCCCGCGAACTGAGGGATATCCACCTCGAGGGTCTGCGAAATGATCTGCTGCATACGTATGGAATAACCCGGAGAATTACCGAACGGCAGATAGCCGTCAATAAGATATTTCCTAAACAAAGGAAGCGGATGGAAGTCAGCGGGAAGCTCTATTTTATGTCCAAGAATGCCGTAAAGATCCAGCCGGGGGAGGGCTATGCCATGAAACATGAGCAGATACTCCCTGAAAGAGAGTCCCTGCATATGAAACATCAGGGCTCTTCTGCTAAGATCGGCGCTGCCTCTGTGGATGTCGAGAATAGAACTGCCCGTGAAAATCACCTGAAGCGCCGCATGACTGTCGTAGATTTGCTTTAGTTCCTTCGACCACCCCATATATTTATGTATCTCATCTATGACAAGATGGCTGCCACCATCCTTCACGAAATCATCGGCAAGCCCTGTCAACGTATGGTTTGCGAAATAAGTATGGTCGGCAGTCACATAAAGCCATTCGTCAGGATTCCCTGATTCCAGGATACGCTGCTTCACCATTGTAGACTTTCCAACGCCACGCGGTCCGACAAGACCCACCATCCTGTCAGACCATATTATGCGGTCATACATGTATCTTTTGAAATCAAGAGGAGTATGACGCAGCTCCTCTCTCATGAATTCTATAAGCCTAAGGTCTGTCATGATATATTTTTTTGCAAAAATAATAAAAATCCCTTTCAAAAGTGACGAATTCATCAAAATTGTCACTTTTGAAAGGGACAATTTCTTCAAATCTATCACTTTTGAAAGTGACTTTATCGACATATATAAATCTCCCGCGGAGGCGCTGGGGCTTTTTGCAATTAGCAATTTAATCCTCACGCAGAGGCGCAGAGGGCTCGCAGAGTTATTCTTTAAATGACTCCTTGGAAGTATCTAAATACTAAATCTCTGCGAGCCCGCTGCTACTTCGCGTGGGGACACAATTACTCATTGCAAATCGCTAATTACTAATTACAAAAAGCCCTTTGCGAGCCCTCTGCTGCTTCGCGTGGGGACACAATTACTCATTGCAAATCGCTAATCAGTAGTCAGTTTTCAGTTGGCGGTTAGGGATTGGGGACTCATGCGACAAACGGGGGCATGGGAAGGAGAATTACAAAAAAAGGGCCATGAAAGTGTCTGCGAGGAATCGGCAGACACTTTCATAGCCCTTTCTTTTTTCTTTGTCAACACCGGCCTACCGGCGCTGAGAGCCATCCGCGGAAGTGCTGCCTGATCGTTATGACAGCGAACAGCTTTTTCAATTAGTAATTAGCAGTTTGCAATTAGTAATTATGATTTGCTTAATTAATTCATAATGCACTTAATTAATTCATAATGCATAGTGCATAATGCATAATTAGCAGCTTTAGCTTGAAAAGCTTCTTTAGCTACTAATTGTGGCGACTGGGGACGGGGCTTCCGGAGACCGGGTACAGTCGGGGTGATCCTAATTGTCATGCGCGAGACTTTTATGAAGCGACCGGAAGCAGCGAAGCTTGCTGCAATGCTCAATGCATAGTGCTTAATGCATAATTATGCTATACGCAAGCAAAAATCATGATTATGAATTATGCTTTATGCATTGTGCATTTGGTTTTTTAAAGCTTGGCTGCCTGTCGTGGGGCATCACTGCCAACAAAAGCTTGCGGTTTGTCTGGGGGCAGACAGACTGTTTGCTTTTGCTTCGGTCTCGCCGGATGGCTTCCGTCAGGGGATGCGCGGAGCGCAAAGGGTTAAGAGTC
>PPYF01129847.1_pt1 | contig 21030 bp, 20 predicted proteins | sample 1559871 | NCBI WGS metagenome assembly PPYF01 (sample SAMN08240021, study PRJNA423297) | Human gut metagenome, whole genome shotgun sequencing project.
AAACCGGCGCTGAGGACTTTGTAGGTCTGGCTGTTTCCCTGGCAGTTGTTTCTGTAGCTGCTGCTGGCGCTCTGGCTCTCAAGAAATAAGTTATCTGATTAACTTGCTTCTTTAACCAAGCACGAAAAAACCCACGCCGTAAGGCGTGGGTTTTTTGTTGCCTTTTTGAAAAAAAGCGTGGCAAAAAAAGCGCCCGCTTGACAAGGGATGCTTTCAGTTTGTGAACAACAAAGCCGGGCGCTGCATCCCTCGAGAATCGACAAAGCCGATTCTCACCGGGCTAGAAAAAAGCGCCCGCTTGACGCGGGAAAATTTGTGTGATATAATAAAAGCCAAGAAGGTGGCTGCCCGCTGCAACGGGCGGTCTCCCCCTATAATCGTTATAGTTGAAGAAAGACCGCGCTATTACTTAGGGTGCGGTTATTTCTTTAATGTCAGATTTAAGACACCAAAGACAACCGTCGCAATCAAGGTAAGAAGTGCGTAAACTTCCATCGCTGTCATGCCGGCCACCTCCCCTCGTCTCGAGGTAGGGGAACAACCGCTGCCACCTTCTGGCATGAGGATATTATACCATAATTCGACAAGGTTGTAAACTAAAAAAGCGCCCGCTTGACGCAGGCGTTTTGGTGTGGTATAATGATACCACAAAGGCGGGTTCCTAGTTGCAGTAGGAAGCGGCCAACTTAAAATAATATGTACTTGAAAATCGGCCGCTTCTTTTATTGCTTTAAGGAGTGGCTATTTTCTTGACATGATAGCCATGCCAAGAGCAATAGCGTCGATGACGAGCATAATCAAAGTGCAGACTTCGATTACGGTCATGCGATCACCTCCTTTCGGAGTTGACCGCCCCGCCTATGGGGAATATTATACCATAATTCGACAAACTTGTAAATCTCGACAAAGCATTCCCGTCCCGATGTTAAGGGGCGGTTATTTTTTTGTGCAAAATGGGGGTTTTGCTTGCTAGGACTGTGACAAAGAGATATAATAAGAAAAAAAGGGGGAAAGGACTATGGCAAGAAGAAGGAAAAAACGCAGAAAGCCATTTCGCGTGCCGGCAGGATTTGCGCGGAAGGATTTGAAATCGCGAGTTTTGTACATCCTGCACCGGCAAAAGGGAGAGCCGCTGGAGGTAAACGCGCTGGAGGCGCAGGCACAGGTCAAGCGTGACCAGCACGAGGACTATGTGCAGCTGCTGTCGCAGATGGAACAGTCCGGGGAAATCTGGCGGCGGCGCAACTCGGTGGCCTTGACCGACGGACAGAAGTTTGTGAAGGCGCGGATTGTTTCGATCAATGAAAAATTCGGCTTTGCCCGTCCGGAACCGAAGGAGGGAGAGGCGCCCATCACCAGCCGTGATCAGGATATCTATCTTCGCCGCAAATACATGCTGGGCTGTATGCCGGGCGATGTGGTCATGGTGCGCCTGGTCCCACAGCGGACCGAAGGGGAGAAGCGGGAAGGCTCGGTGGCAAAGGTGCTGCAGCCTAATCAGGAGCCCTTCACCGGCGTTGTGGTGCGCCAGCTAGACGGATATTTTGTGCGGCCGGACCGGCTGATCCACTTTTTGATGGAGGTGGAAAAGGGCTGTCTCAATGGCGCCAAAGAAGGGGACAAGGTGCTGGTCAAAATCGCCAGCCGTGCGCAGAGACATTCCTTCCATAAGGTTGAGATTGTGCAGACCTTCGGCGACGGTCAGTCGGCCCAGGTCTGCTGCCAGGCGGTGCTGGCAAGCTACAATGCGCGGCTGACCTTCGACGAGGAGACGATGGCGCAGGCCAGAAAGATTGCCGAAGAAGGTGTGCCGTTGTCGGAGCTGACCGACCGCATGGATCTGACCGGGATGGACATCTTCACCATCGACTCAGCCGACAGCAAGGATTTGGACGATGCGGTTTCCTTGCAGCGCGACGACGAGCACTGGTATCTTGGCGTCCACATCGCTGATGTCAGTCACTATGTCCGTCCGGGCACACCGTTGGATCTGGAAGCTTACCGCCGCGGCACCAGTATCTACTACGCCGATCAGGTCATCCCGATGCTGCCCAAGGAGCTGTCCAACGGCATCTGCTCCCTCAATCCGGACGAGGTTCGCCTGACCTTCTCGGCGCTGGTTACCCTGAAGCTGAGCGGTGAGATCGAGGGCTTCCGCTTTGTCAAGAGCTATATCCGCTCACGGGTCAAGGGCGTCTACACGGAGATCAACACCATCCTGGACGGCAGCGCCTCGCCGGAGATTTTGAAAAAATATAACCAGCTGCTTCCACAGATCCACCTGATGCAGCAGCTGGCACAGATTTTGCGCAAGCGGCGCTTTGACCGCGGGGCGATGAACATCAGCTCCAACGAGTCCAAATTTATCATCGAAGACGGAAAGATCAAGGACATCGTGCCCCGCCCGACCGGAGAAAGCGAGCGGATGATCGAGGAATTCATGCTCACCGCAAATCAGGCGGCTGCGACCCTCGCGATTGAGCAGGAGCTGCCGTTTATCTACCGCGTCCATGACCGTCCACAGGCCATCAAGGTCAATCTGCTGCACGAGCTGCTGGAGCACCTGAACATCCGCGCGGACCGGCTGCTGGAAAATCCACAGCCCAAGGATTTTGCGGATATTCTGGAGAGTGTGCGCGGCACCGAGCTGGAACCGGTCATCAACAATCAGCTGCTGCGTACCATGTCCAAGGCGGTTTATTCGGAAAAGAATATCGGACATTTTGGTCTGGTGCTGGATAATTACACCCACTTCACCTCGCCAATCAGACGCTATCCGGACCTGGCGATCCACCGCATTCTGACAAGCTATCTTTCCGGTATGCCTAAGGACAAGCTGCTCAAACGCTACGGCAGTTTTGTTCCGGCAGCCAGTAAAAACTCCAGCCAGATGGAGGTCAACGCCATGAACATTGAACGCGACTGCGAGGACTGCTACAAGGCGGAATATATGTCCCACTACATCGGGGAAGTTTTCACCGGCAGGATCACCGGCGTCACCAACTACGGCTTCTATGTGGAGCTGCCAAACGGCGTAGAGGGAATGGTTTCGGTGCGCGACCTGCCGATGGGCGACTACCTGCTGGAGGACAACATCCAGCTCAAAGAAACCCGCAGGGGAATGTTTTACCGCATTGGCCAGGAGTGCACTGTCCGGGTCGCATCAGTGGATGTGTCGGCAGGCCAGGTCAACTTTGTGTTGGCAAGCAAGGACTAGAGACTTTTGCACCTTCGCTGCAGATTTTGGTATCAAGGGGACTGAAAAATGGATGAAACCTCTCCGGCTGGGCATACTGAAAAGGAAGCCCACAGTGCTTACATTGATTGATGAGGTGAAAGACAATGAACCTGACCACCAAAGAGCTGACCGCCATCGAGGAGCAGCTGGGACAGGAGCAGATCCTGATCCAGAAATTTAAGATGTATGCCGGGATGACCCAGGATCAGCAGCTGAAAGCCTGCTGCGAGCAGATTGCCTCCAAGCACGAAATCCACAAAAACAAGCTGCTCAACCTCTTGGCTTAAAAAGGAAGGAGCGAACCGAAATGCAAAAGCACACCCTTAACGACCGCGAGATTCTCTGCGACGCGCTTTCGTCCGAAAAGTTCATGACCGAAAATTACAACAACTACGCCAACGAGTGCGCGTCTCCTTCGCTGATGAACGAGTTTATGAACCTGCTCTCGGAGGAGCACCAGATCCAGCACGATGTGTTCACTGAGATGCAGAAACGCGGCTGGTACCAGACCCAGCAGGCTCCTGCCGACAAGGTCCAGCAGGCCAAGATGAAGTTTTCTTCCCAGGCAAATTCATAATGGTAAAAGAAAAATCGCCCTCTTTGCAAGGAGGGCGATTTTGTTTTCAGCAGGACGCACAGGGTACTTGATTTTATCGGGCAAATCCGTTACGATAAGAAAAAACGGTCGAGGAGGAAACAAGATGCTGCAGAATATAATAGAGGTGCTGCGGCAGTGGGCGCAGAAGGAAACAAGCATCGAGAGCGTGATTCTGGTGGGCTCTTGGGCGCGGGGAACAAACCGCCCCGATTCCGATATGGATCTGTGCATCCTGACCGCGCGCCGGGAAGGGCTGCTGGCGGAAAATCGTTTCCCATCCCTCTTTGGGAAGGTGCGTAGACAGCAGACAGAATACTACGGGGCCTGTACCTCAGTGCGGGTCTGGTATGAGGGAGGGGCGGAGATCGAGTTTGGCTTGGTGGAGCCGAGCTGGATTGCACTGCCGCTGGACGAGGGGACCAGGCGGGTGCTCAGCGACGGCTACTGCGTGCTCTATGACCGGGCAGGGTATTTTGACAACCTGCTCCTGCCGCAGCCGAACAAGCTGTCAGAAGGGAGATAGGGCGTACCCCTATTCCGGGATGATCTGCTTCAGCAAAAATTGCTGCACCCACTCCAGCAGCTTCGGCTGGATGAGCGGGTAGGTCTGCGGCTGCGGCATCTGCTCGCAGAGGCAGATGCGCTTCATCTCAAACTGTTCCGGCAGCGGTCCGAAGGAGTGAATCTGCGCAAAGTACAGGGCGCCAAAATCTTCAACTCCGTCCTTTTCCACCCCGTAGACGCCGACCGGCTGCAGGGTGTAGTCCAGTGCGCCGGTCTCCTCGTACAGCTCGCGGCGGGCTGCCTGCTCTGGGCTTTCGCCTGGCTCGATATGGCCGCCGGGGATCTCAAAGCTCTCCCGCTGGCGGTGCTGGCAGTAGACCCATTTTTCTTTATGGCGGCAAACGATGACAGCAAACCGCAGCTCCCCGGTAAACTGTTCCGGAGCCTGCGCGATGAAACGAACCTTCATGATGACAAAACCTTCTTTCCTTTTGGCTGCGCATAAAAGGAGCGCATGTCCCATACATATAGAATAGCAACAAAGGGAGGGAAGGTCAATGGATCAAACCGTTCTTTTTTTGGCCCTGGCCGCCTGCGCCGGCGTGCAGGCGCTGTTCTTGACAAACCACCGTTATTTTTTGCGGGGAACTATTTTCTCCGCCGTCAGCGGAGGCGGTTGCCTGCTCGCAATGGAGGCGCTGCTTCCCTCGCTGGGGCTGTGCGTCACCGCGCCCACTTTGCTGGTCAGCTGCGTGTTCGGTGTTCCGGGCTGCGTTTTTCTGCTGCTGATCAAATTGATTTGCGGCGTGTAATCGGCTATAATAGAGCTAAACAAAAAAGCAAGGAGGAATCGATTTGGCAAAAAGACAGGATGTAAAAATGGTTTGGACCCACGGCAAAAAGGGCAGCGACGACGCCTTCTTTGTCCGGGCGAGTGTGTTTATGGTGGAGCAGGGCTTCCAGGTAGAGTTTGACGACACCGATAACATCAGCTGGCACCTGGCGGTCTACGACGGCGACGAACCGATTGGCGCAGCGCGCATCTTTTTAGGGGAGGACCAGGTCTGGCAGATCGGCCGCGTCTGCGTGTTGGAAAATTACCGCGGCAGAAAGCTGGGCGATAAGATTTTGGAAGCGTGCGAACAGAAAATTGTGGAGCTGGCAAAAGGCCCGGCGCAGGCCCACCTGAGCGCGCAGGTGCAGGCCAAGGGCTTTTATAAAAAGCACGGATATACCGAGTCAGGGGAGCAATATCTGGACGAGTTTTGCCCGCACATCTCGATGACAAAACAGCTATCCTAAAGAAAAAAGGCACTGAACCGATTGGTTCAGTGCCTCTTTTTGTGGGCGAATCTATGTGCCTGCAAAATAAAGCTTTCACAGCCTTTTGAAAAAGGCTGCGAAACTCGAAAATCTTATCGTTCGAGTGCGAAGTTACGTTTATCGCTTTCCGAAAAATGGGGCTCGTGTTGCGTAACCAGAATTTTTACAAGAAAAAATTTTTGAGAGATGGCTGCCCCGTACCACCTGGCAAAACCTTTCGACGAATGGTTTTGCGTCAAATCTCGCAGGGCATGGTCTCTGGCGGTTTTCACAAAAGGCAAGTTAGCTTAACTCACCCCCTCCTCCCCGCAGAGGAAGAAAGAAGAACCTCACCCCAAAAGCGCCAGAAAACCAAGAAATTACCACGCAAAACCCTCTTGCAAAATGGGGCAGGAACGTATATAATAGCGACAGACGTAAGAAGTGCGTGGAGAACTTCAAGCGGCAAACATTTTTGAAAACTAAAATCAGGGAAAAAGACAGCTGTGGAGTCCGACAGAACAGAACCATTTAGGAGGAAATCACAGATGAAAAAATGGATTGCATTTTCGATGGCGTCCGCCATGCTGCTCACAATGAGCACTGCGGCCTTCGCCGACATTGCGACCGGTGTGGTCAGCGAGGAAAAGCAGGGCTGGCCAAACGAGTTTGGCTTCGGAGGTCAGATTAAGGTCATGCGCGAGGAGGAAGTCCTCAGCTACGACCTGGAAGAGAACAACAAGATTGACCTGCAGCCGGGTGATGACCTGTACATCCCGCTGTACTACACCACCGCCGAGGGTGAAAGCGTCACCATCGGCGCTTCCAAGGAGGAGATGACCGGCCACGTTCCGTACACCGGCAGCATCGACAAAAATTGGAAGATCAATTTTATCGATAAATCCAAAACCATTATCGGAAGCACCGACTTCTACCGCGCCGAGTCCAAGGACAGCGGCCTGGTGAAGGGTGCGCTCTACATCAAGGCGCAGACAGCGGACAGCTACAACAGCCTCACCGACCTGGAATTTAACTTCGGCGTCTATGTCTCCGAGCGCTACAGCCAGAACAAGACTGAGCAGATTCAGATCGAGGGCGTCTTCGCCAATCCGAAAGCGGACAACCTGGTCGACTTTGACTGGGAGAACAACGTCTATGAGAAGGCTGTCTGGGAAGTGGCGGAGGACCAGGACGGCACTGCAACCTTCAACTTCAACGACGACGCCTACTTCACCGTCCGCATGTTCGGCGGCGACAAGGTGATGCTCGACTTCGACCGCACCTATGACAAGGCGATCGCCGACCGGTACATTGAGGATCTGTACTTCTACAATTTCCGCGGCGAGCTGGATGAGTTCAGCGCAACCGGCACCCTGACCATTCCGGTGGGGCAGGAGATGTTTATGTACCAGATTGTCAACGGTGCGCTCAAGGCGACCGACGCGGTTTACAGCGAGGAAAATGAGGCCATGGAGCTCAAGACCAGAACCCTTGGAAACTACGTCCTGACCCCAACCAAGCTGGACATCAGCGCCGAGGTTGAGACTGAGACCCCAAGCACCGACGTTGACAACAACGGCGGCAGCACCTCCCAGCCGGCTCCCGGCTACGGCGAGAACAGCGAGACCAATGACTACCTCAGCGGCGGCTCCGACAAGGTGAACCCCGAGACCGGTGCGGACGATCTGGTTGGCCTGATGGCAAGCCTTGCCGTGCTGTCTCTGGTAGGCGGTGTGGCTCTGAGCAGAAAGAGAAAGTAATTTCGCAGAAGCGATAAACAAAAAACGCAAGCGGCCCTTCCCGGTCTCCACCCGGGAGGGGCCGCTTTGGTGTGCGAAAAATTTAATCCAGATAGGTGATGTCCGGCGCGTTGTAGAGGTTTTGTTCCCACAGCGCGGTCTGGCGGGCGGTCTGCAAGAGGTTCCCGGAGTCGGATTCGGGGGAGGCAGGCTGCTGCGCAAGATACTGCTCATAGGCGCCCAGCACCGCATCCTCAAGCTGCTTGCGGGCCTGCGGCGTGATGGGGTGGGCGATGTCCCGGAAGCTGCCGTTCTCGTCCTTGCGGCTGGGCATGGCGACAAACAACCGCTCCGGCCCCTCGATGACCTTGATGTCGTGGACGGCAAGGTCGTAGTCGACGGTGATCGAGACCAGCGCGCGCAGGCGGTTTTCGGTGTAGGTTTTTCGGATGCGGATATCGGTAATGTTCATGGCAATTCTCCTTTGTGTCGGGTAAAATGGAATGTTGTGGTCAAGGGTAGTATGGGCGCTGCCGCAGGCCGCTATACGCAGAGGGGTGGAATTTATTGGGGCTGGTAGCCCCTAGGACCCAATGCAGGCGCTCTGCCCCAATATTAAAAACGCTCTTTTGCAAAATTGGGTGCCGCGAGGTCAAAGCCCAAGGCTCCCGCAAAACCAATTCATGAATTGCCTGCGAACGCAGCTTGATCACAGTTTATTTTTTGCGTATTTTGATATATAATAAGGGTAAGGCTTCGCGGGCCAATGGCCAACAATATGATTTGAAGAAAAGGCGGGTTGACAATGACACATATCCACAGGGAGTTTTTAAAGGATAAAAAACACATTCACTTCATCGGCATCGGCGGCTCGGGCATGTTTCCACTGGTGCAGATCCTGCACGGCATGGGATACTACATCACCGGCTCGGACAATAACCCCGGCGACACCATCGACTTTGAGCGGGAGAAGCTTGGCGTCCCGGTTACCATCGGCCAGCGCGCCGAGAACATCGAGGGCGCAGACCTGATTGTCCACACCGCCGCTATCATGGACGACAACCCCGAGCTGATGGCGGCGCGGGCCAGCGGCGTGCCCACCATTGAGCGTGCCGACCTGCTGGGGCTGGTGACCAGCTGGTTTGACAGCTGCATCTGCGTCTGCGGCACCCACGGCAAGACCACCACCACCGCGCTGCTCACCCAGATGCTGATGGAGTGCGGCATGGACCCTTCGGCGGTAGTCGGCGGCAAGCTCCCCGCCATCGGTGGCAGCGGCAGGCTGGGCAGTAGCGACATCATGACCTGTGAGGCGTGTGAGTTTGAGGACCACTTTCTCAAGCTGCACCCGGACATCGCGGTCATCCTCAACGTCGACGCCGACCACATGGAATATTTTAAGACGATGGACCACGTCATTGCCTCCTACCATCAGTTTGCGCAGATGGCAACCAAGGCGGTCATCTATAACGGCGAGGACGCCAACGCCTGCAAAGCGGTTGAGGGGGTAGCGGGCAAGAAGATGCTGACCTTCGGCATGGGGGAGAACAACGACTATTACCCCAAAAACATCGTCCACACCGACGGCCGGCACACCCGCTATGACCTGTACTACCGGGGCGAAAATTTGGGGACAGTGCTGCTGAACGTTCCCGGCGACCACAACATCCTCAACAGCATCTCGGCCATCGCCGCGGCCATCGAGGTTGGCTGCGGGGTACAGCAGGCCATCGCTTCGGCGAGCGTCTTTCAGGGCGCGGGGCGCCGGTTTGAGATTATGGGCGAAAACAAGGGCGTCACTATCGCCGACGACTACGGCCACCACCCGGCGGAGATTGAGGCGACCCTGAAGGCGGCCAAGGCGATGGATTACCGCGCGGTGTGGGCGGTGCACCAGCCGTTCACCTACTCCCGCACGGCAATGCTGCTGGACGACTTTGCGCGGGTGCTGCAGATTGCCGACCACGTGGTGCTCTCGGAGATCATGGGCTCGCGGGAGAAAAACACTTACAACATCTACGCCAAGGACCTGGCGGACAAGATTCCGGGCTGCGTCTGGTTTGAGACGTTCGAGGAAATTTCCGCCTATGTGATGAGCCACGCGCAGCCGGGAGATCTGGTCATCACGCTGGGCTGCGGCGACGTCTACAAGTGTGCCAAGCTGATGCTTCATCAGAAATAACGAAAATAAAGGTTGCCCAAGCAGGAAAGTTATGCTAAAATAGCAGTAGGAACCAAATTGTTCCACAGTCCGCTGCCCGGCGACGCCGGCGGCGAAGAACAATACAGAAAAGGAAGCGGTTAACATGAAAAAAGTAGTTGCAACCACCAATGCACCAGGCGCAATCGGACCATACTCCCAGGCCATCATCGCCGGCGACAACATGTACATCTCCGGCCAGCTGCCAATCAACCCGGCAACCGGCGAGATGCCAGCTGATATCAAGGCACAGACCAAACAGTCGCTGGAGAACATCAAGGCAATCCTGGAGTCCGAGGGCCTTTCGATGAAGAACGTCGTTAAGACCACCGTTCTGATGCAGAACATGGGCGACTTCAACGACATGAACGCTGTCTACAGCGAGTTCTTTACCGAGGAGTGCCCGGCTCGCGCCGCTTTTGAGGTTGCAAAACTGCCGAAGAACGCTCTGGTTGAGATCGAGGCAATCGCTTACATCAAATAAGCTTGACCGGCAGGATGAAAAGCCGCTGACTTTCTGTGCCAGCGGCTTTTTTGTTTGGATGTAATTTTTTCATGCGCATGAGCGAAGGATATTTTTTCACAGATTCAAGGGGAAGTGGTGGAAAATGGACTACCAGCAGGCGGTCGATTATATTGAAAGCCCGGCTCTGCCCCGCGGGCGCTACGGGCTGGAGCGGTTAAAACAGGCGCTGGAGCTGCTGGGCAACCCGCAGCACAAGGTGCGCTTTGTCCACGTGGCGGGCACCAACGGCAAAGGCTCCTGTGCGGCGATGTTGGCCAGCGTTTTAAAGGAGGCGGGCTACCGCACCGGGCTGTACATCTCCCCTCATCTGCGGCGCTACAACGAGCGGATGCAGGTGGACGGGGTGGACATCTCGGACGATGATTTGATTCGGGCGGCGCAGCGGGTCAAAGAAGTCTGCGAACAGCTCGGCGGCACGCCGATTGTCTTTGAGGTGTTGACGTTGATGGCGCTGTGGTACTTTGCCGAGCGCCGGTGCGACTTTGTGGTGCTGGAGGTGGGGATTGGCGGCAAGTTGGACGCCACCAACTGCATCCCGGCCCCGGCGGCGGCGCTGATTGCCCAGCTGGGTTTCGACCACACCGAGACGCTGGGCAGCACCATCGAGGAGATCGCCGCGCAGAAGGGCGGCATCGCAAAGTCGGGCAGCCAGCTGGTGATGGCAGAGCAGGAGCCAGCGGCCCTGCGGGTGGTCGAGCAGCTCTGCCGGGAGCAGGGCTGCGGCTTCACCGTGGCGGACCCGGAGCGGCTGCAGGTGCTCTCCACCTCACCGGAAGGGCAGCGGCTGCGGGACAGAACCTACGGGGAGCTGCTGCTGCCCCTGGCCGGATCCCATCAGGTGAAAAACGCCGCCAACGTGCTGACAGTGGTGGAGGTGCTCAAAGGCGAGGGCTTTGCTATCCCGGACAGGGCGGTGCGGCAGGGCATCGAGCGCACTGTCTGGCCCGCACGCTTTGAACGGCTGAGCCGCAGCCCCGATTTTATCCTGGATGGTGGGCACAATCCCCAGTGCGTCCAGGCAGCGGTGCAGGCGCTGCAGGACTACTATCCCGGCAAAAAGGTGGTCTTTCTCACCGGGATGATGAAGGACAAGGACAGCGCCGCGATGCTTGCCAAGATGGCTGAGGTGGCCAAGGCCTTTGTCTGTCTGCACGCGGACAGTGACCGGGCTTTTGGCGCGCAGGAGCTGGCCCGGGAGATTGAGAATACCCTCAGCCTTGCGGCCTATCCGGCGGCTTCGGCACAGGAAGGCTGTGCGCTGGCGCAGCGCCTTGCCGGGGAGCAGGGCGTGGTCTGCGCGCTGGGTTCGCTGTATCTGGCGGGGGAGATCCGGGCGGTGTTCCACCGGGAGTAGGCGGATAAATTTTTCCAAACTGTAAAATATCCGACAAGCCCCCGGCTTTCTTTGACAAATCGGAGAAACCATGCTATCATAAATCTGATTACTGCAATCAATCGCGTGATGCGGAAAATACAATATTGGGGGTACAACAGTGAAAAAAGCGTTAGCCTACCTGCTTGCCATGCTGCTGTGCGCTTCGATGTTTGCCGGATGCGGCAGCGACGAGGCCCAGCAGGAAACAGAGCAGCAGACAACAGAAGAACAGACGGCGGACAGCAACAGCGCTTCCGCCAGCGGCCTCAGCAGCGAGGACTGCAGCGGCCAGGTGCTGACCTGGAACCTGGGCGTGGACAGCCAGACACTGGACCCGGCGTTCAGCGTTTCGGACGACAGTGACAGCGTTATCAACAACACCTTTGAGGGCCTGATGCGCAACAGCGGCGAGGGCGCTCAGCCAGCCATGGCGCAGGACATGCCGCAGGAAACGGTCAACGAGGACGGCACCGTCACCCTGACCTACACCATCCGGGAGGCCTCCTGGTCGGACGGCCAGCCGGTTACCGCGCAGGACTTTGAGTTTGCCTGGAAGCGCTGCGCCAACCCGGAAAACAACGCCAGCAACGCCTACCTGATGAGCGTGCTGCAGGGCTACGACGACATTGTAGCGGGCGACGCAACCATCGACGAGCTGGGCGTCAAAGCGGTGGACGACAGCACACTGGAGGTCACCCTCAAGCAGCCGACCGCCTATTTTAACGAGCTTTTGACCCTGCCGGCCTTTATGCCGCTGCGAGAGGATATGGTCGGCTCGGATGACAGCTGGTCCAAGGACCCGACCCGCACCGTCTCCAACGGCCCGTTCACCCTGGCCGGTTACACCGAGGGCAAGGAGCTTGTGCTGCAGAAAAATGAAAACTACTGGAACAAAGATAACGTCCAGCTGGACTACATTGTGGCCCGGATGCTGGACGAGCAGATGGCGCCGGTCGGCATGGCCTTTGGGGACATCGTGCTGACCGAGGGTACTGTTTCCCAGCCGGAGAACCAGACCGACACCGCGGGCAACACCGTTGAGGTGCCGCAGTTGGCAGACACCGTCTCCGCTGCCGAGACCGCTTCCAACCGCACTGTGAGCCTGGTAATCAATACCAACACCGGCAACGCCTACCTGCAGGATGCTGAGGTGCGCGCGGCGCTTTCCCAGGCGCTGGACCGCACCGCCGCCGCAGAAGCTGCCGGCGGCCAGCCGCTGCTTTCGGTCAGCGGCATGGCAGGGGATATCCTCTCTGCTTCGGCTGACACCCAGAGCGCGCTGAGCGTTGTGGAGGGCAAGAGCGCTGACCTTGGCGACGAGAAGACCATCGAAATCGTCTACCTCGATAACGAGGAGACCGCCGCCGTGCTGGAGACGGTCAAATCCGCCTGGGAGGCGCTGGGATTCACCGTTACCCTGACCCCACAGGATGTGGCGACCTTCACTTTGAGCCGCAACAGCCTGCAGTACAGCGACGTGCTGTGCAGCGTCTGGGAGACCGACGTGGAGGACCAGGAGCTGTACTTGCAGCCGTACCTCTCCTCCAACGTCCAGTCGGGCTGCGGCTACACCAACCCTGCCTTTGACCAGCTGATGCTCGACGCCATCCAGGGCGACGAGTCCAGCCGCTCGGCAACCCTGACCGAAGCCGAGCAGACACTGCTGAACGACGCCTATGTGATGCCGCTCTACCGCGAGGTTATCACCACCACCAGCGACACCGCCAAGGTGTCCGGCTGGAGCGTTCTGCCAAATGGAACCTACTGGTTTGGCGGTGCGACCTTAGGATAAAGAATAAAATAAAAACTGCCGCAAGTGCTGCGGCAGTTTTTTTATGCGGCAAGAGGAATAAGCGCGGCGGCCACGCCACATACTAAAGAAAAATTGGCTGTGGTGATATGTTGTGTTAAGAAAATGTGCGAACGTTTTGATTTTATTTTTGTTCGGGGCCATCAGCTACTCGCTGTTGGAGATTATCTGGCGGGGCTTCACCCACTGGAGCATGTTTGTGCTGGGCGGGTTGTGTTTTTTGCTGGTGAGTCAGGTGGCGGTGAGCTGCTGCGGCAGGCTGCCGCTGTGGTTTTGCTGCGTGGTCAACACCCTGCTCATCACTGGGCTGGAGTTTGTGACCGGGTGCGTGGTCAACCTGGGATTTGGATGGAATGTCTGGAACTACACAAACCAGCCGCTCAACCTGATGGGACAGGTCTGTATCGGCTTCACCGCACTGTGGTTTTTGCTGAGCGTTCCGGTGACCGAGCTTGCCTTCCAGGTGCGCCGCCGCCTGCAGGGGAAAAAGGCGACCGAATAGGCGCCTTGCTATCGGGCGTAGCGCTGGGCGTAGCCGCAGCGGCGGCAGAGGGCCTCGGTGGGGCGGCGGCAGGAAAAGCCCTCATACAGCGCCTTGGCCCGTGGGGAGAAGAGAATCTCTGTGAGCGGCTGGGTGTGGACGTTGCCCAGCGGGATGTTGCCGTCCGAGTCGAGGCAGCAGGGCACCACTGTCCCGTCGGCCAGCACGCCGAACTGGTCGCGCAGTCCGTAGCAGAACACCTCGTCGGAAAGGTCGGCTTGCTCGATGTCCGGCCAGGCAAATTTTTCGGCTGTCTCGAGATATATCCGGTCAGCGAGCTTCACGCTGGCGCGCTGTTCCAGCGCCTCTGCAGGGTCAAAGGGCAGTGCAAAAAACTGCCGTACTTGCTGGAAGATATCGACGTTGCGCTGGTTGGCGGCCTTGAGGACGGCGCTGTCGCGGTTCCACAGCCGCAGCACGCAGATGGGCTGGACGCTGGAGCGGCCGGCTGCTGCACAAAACTGCAGCGCCCCCTGTATATATTCTTCCAGCGTCTGGTTGGAGTCGTTGGCCTCAAAGCTGTGCAGCGAGACGCTGACCCGGTAGAGAGCGGGGGAGCAAAGCAGTAACTCCTGCCGCTTTTCCAGAAGAGTGCCGTTGGTGGTCAGCGACACCTTCAGCCCCGCGCGGTGGCACAGGGCGAGGATTTGACCGAGCTGCGGGTGCAGCAGCGGCTCGCCCATCAGGTGCAGGTAGACATAGTCGGTGAGCGGCTGCACCTGCTCGATGAGCGACGCGAACTCCTCGACCGAGACAAACCGCGGCTCCCGGCTGGTCTTGGGGCAGAAGGCGCAGCTTAAATTGCAGACGTTGGTGATTTCCAGATAGGCTTTTTTGTAGGGCTTTTTGGATTTTGGGGACATGGCGGCGCTCCTTTGGCATGGTGTTTTGTAGACAGTATAGCAGAAGCGGGGACCTCCCCGCAAGGGGAATTTGATAGGGACTGGTGTGCCTCCCAGAGGCTTTATGCAGGAACCTGTTTTTGCACAAAACCTGCGGTTGCTCAACAGGGCCCTTTTTTGCTATAATAAAAAAAGAACAAGACCTTGTGTCAGCAGATTGCTTTGGGAATGGAGAAAGGAATATGTTACATAAAAATCAAATCGAGCAGGCCACCATCACCGCGATGTCCTCAGACGGCAACGGCATCGCCAAGATCGATGGGATGGTGGTGTTTGTCCCCTACACCGCGGTGGGGGACCAGCTGCAGGTGCGCATCGTCAAGGTGCAGAAAAACTTTGCCTTCGGCATCATCGATAAATTGCTGCAGCCCTCCCCTGACCGAGTGGAGGACCGCTGCCCAGTCTATAAAAAATGCGGTGGCTGCGCCTTCCGGCACATCAGCTACGACGCCGAGCTGCGCCACAAGGCCCAGTTTGTAGAGGACAACCTGCGGCGCATCGGAGGGCTGGAGCCAAAGATGCTGCCCATCACCCCCTCGCCGCTGCAGCAGGGCTACCGCAACAAGGCCCAGTACCCCATCCGGGAGGAGGATGGGGAGATTGTGGCGGGTTTTTTTGCCAAGCGCAGCCATCGGGTTATTTCCTGCCCGGGGTGTGATCTGCAGCCGGCCTTTTTTGAGCAGATTCTGGAGTATACCCTCGGCTTCGCGCGCCAGCACTGCATCTCCGCCTACAATGAAGAAAGCGGCAGAGGGCTTTTGCGCCATCTCTATCTGCGGTACGGTGAGCAGTCGGGGCAGGTGATGGTGTGCCTGGTGCTCAATGGAGACAGCATGCCGCACGAGAACGCGTATGTGGACGGGCTGCTGGAGGTCTGCCCACAGGTGGCCTCGGTGGTCATCAATATGAATCGCGAACAGAACAACGTCATCCTGGGAAACAGCTGCCGTACCCTCTATGGCAAGGACACCATCGAGGACAGCCTGTGTGGGGTACGGGTCGCGCTCTCGCCGCTGAGCTTCTACCAGGTTAACCGCCAAGCAGCCCAGAAGCTGTACGAGCTGGCCGCAGAGCTGGCGGATTTTCGTGGAGACGAGCTGCTCGTCGACCTCTACTGTGGTGCAGGTACCATCGGGCTTTCGATGGCGGGGAAGGTGCGAGAGCTTGTCGGGGTGGAGATTGTGCCGGACGCGGTCGAGAACGCCCGCGAGAATGCCCGCAACTGTGGGGCAGTCAACGCCCGCTTTCTCTGCGCGGATGCCAAGGAGGCTGCTGCACAGCTTGCCCGAGAGGGGCTGCGGCCGGACGTCGTGGTGGTGGACCCTCCTCGCAAGGGCTGCGACCCCGAGGTGCTGCGGGCGATTGTCCAGATGGGACCAGGAAGGCTCATCTACATCTCCTGCAACAGCGCGTCGCTGGCGAGGGACTGCAAGGAGCTGGCCGCCCTCGGCTACCGGCTGGAGGTTGCTGCGCCAGTCGACCTCTTTCCGCGGACAGCGCATGTAGAGACGGTTGTTTTGCTTTCCAAGGGAGAAATCGACTCAAAGAAAGTGCGGGTGGAGTTCTCACTGGAGGACATGGATATGTCAGGGTTTCAGCAGGGTGCGACCTATGAGCAGATCAAGGCGTATGTGCTGGAGCATACTGGCTTGAAGGTATCGTCCCTGTATATCTCTCAAGTCAAGCGGAAGTGTGGACTGGATGTAGGGCAGAACTATAATTTGTCGAAGAAGGAAAATGCTAAAGTGCCAAAATGCCCACCGGAAAAGGAAGCGGCGATTATGGAGGCGTTAAAGTATTTTCGAATGATTTAGTCAAACGCGATTTATCTAAGCTATCCCCCTGATAGGCATTCAGGGGGACTTTTCTTATAAATAATTCGCAAGAAGTTGTGAATATTATTTTATTTTAGAAGAGTTTTATTGACGTTTTAAAGATATGAGATTATACTGTATTATAAGTAGGCAGTCACTATGTGTAGAAGGTGTGTGATGTGAAAATTAGTTATAAAAAGCTCTGGATATTGCTCATTGAAAAGGAAATTACGCCCGCAACGCTCAGGAAGGATTTAAATATCGCAACTGGTACGATGACAAAGCTTCGAAAAAATGAAGAGGTAGCGCTTTCTGTTCTTTTGCGGATATGTGAGTACCTGGATTGCAATATTGGCGATATATGCGATGCCATAAAATCCGAACAATAGTAATAAAGTTACGCTGAGGAGGGTGAATGATGGGGTATTGTTCAAACTGCGGTCATAAGGTGGCCGATGGAGCAAAGTTTTGCTCAAATTGTGGAGTCGCTATCGGCACGAATTTTGAAAGTACACAATCGCAAAGAAAAGCAGTGTACGATGGCGTTATACATAAGTGTCCAAATTGCGGGGAGATATTAAATGCTTTTGTATCAAAATGTCCCGCTTGTGGATACGAAATGCGTGGAACGGCTGTAGCTAATGCTGTGCAAGAATTATATAAAAATATACAAGTTGCAAAAAGCGATAAAGAAGTAATTCGATTGATCAAAATGTTCCCGGTTCCAAACAGCAAAGAAGATATTCTTGAGTTTATGGTTCTGGCATCATCAAATTTCGATGAAGAAGAGTATATGGCACACAAGGGTGAGGATAATATATCGGCTGCATGGTTTTCTAAAATTGAGCAGTGTCATAAAAAAGCAAGTCTATCCTTAAATAGTGAAGATATGTTTAAAGTTAACGAGTTATATGGCGCTATAAAAGAGCGGATTGCTGATGCAAAGAAAAAAGTGAGCCAGAAGCAGATGTCACAGCAATCAGAAGTAACTGCAAAAGAGTTTAAGAAAAGTAAGTTTCGAATTGTTCTTGTGGCCTTTTCTGTTATTTCAGTATTGCTCTGTGTTCTTGCTTTTCAAAATGGCAGAATACTTGCTGGTATTGTTTCTGTACTCATGGTTATATTGTTTTTGATCGCCTTTTTGATGGGCTTCGGTGTAATTAGCGAACGGGTAAAAAATTTCCGATTGGTGCCAGCAATACTTGCGTTTTTGTTATTTGTTCCGTATTTCTCATTTTCATCTAATCATGGCGGAAGGGTTTTTAATACAGACGATTATAAAGATGCAGTGGAACGGATTTCTTGGGAAAACTTGATTTTAGGAGAAAACCTTCCTGATTTTGGTTATGATGAAGCAGAAGTAGTTTGGGATACTGATGATAATTTAATTCTGTATTTTTATGATATGGACAGTTCTAAATACGAATCTTACATAGAAGAATGCAAAAAATTCGGATATACAATAGACGCTGAAGATAGCGGGGCGAATTACACAGCTTATAATCAAGATGGATATTATCTTCACTTGCAATATTTAGATTTTACTGACGATAAAAGGTTGACGATTGATTTGGAAGATCCGATAGCGAGTGAACAGATCATATGGCCAAACAGTGATCTTGTGAGGGAACTTCCAATCCCCAAATCACTTGTTGGTGAAGTGTCAACAGAAAACAGTGAGGCTTATGCAGTCTATTTGGTTCAAATAGAACCAGCCTATTTCTCGGAATATGTATCTCTGTGCATAGAGAATGGATTCAATGTGGACTATTCAAAATCAGACACACATTTTAGTGCTGAAAATGATGATGGCATTTCATTAACAGTGGAATACAGAGGCTTTAATATCTTGTATATCTATATTGAAAATTATGATTGGTAGACAGGAGGTAAATATGGGGATTTTCAAAAAACAAGTAGTAGGTAGTTTCATGAACGAAATCCGCTGTGATGAGCCGTCCTATCTCATCTGGAAATGGCATCCAGCAGGCTCACAGCCTGGAAACAATAGCAGGGAAAATGCGATTCGCTGGGGGTCTTCCCTTCGTGTGAAGGACGGCGAGGTTGCAGTTTTTGTCTACAATCAAAAAGATGGCACTATGCAGGACTACATAGAGGGACCGTATGACGACATCATCCGCACGGCGAACTTGCCTGTTCTAGCGAACATCATCGGCTTGGCCTACGATGGAGGCACCCCTTTTCAGGCGGAGATCTACTTCATCAACCTGGCCCGGATCGTGCAGATCAAATTTGGCGTGCCGTTTTTCGATGTCTATGACCCGCGATTTATAGACTTTGGCGTACCGGTTGCGGTTAGGGGCACGATCAGCTTTCAGATACAGGACTACCACGAATTCATCAAATTGAACCGGCTCCATAACTTTAGCCTTGAGGATTTCCAAAAGCAGATCCGGGACACTGTGATCCGCTACGTGAAAGATACCATAGCCAATGCTCCATCAGCGCACAATATCCCCGTTATTCAAATTGAAAGCAAGACGGCCCAAATCAACGATGCTGTGGAGTATGACATTAGCGAACGCCTTAAAGAAAGTTTTGGTATTCTGGTTTCTGGCGTTGACATTGGAGCAATCGAAATTGACAAAACCAGCGAGGGCTATCGTCAGTTGATGGCCGTTACTAAGGATGTTGCCGCGATTAGAGTTGAGGCTGAGACGCAGGATTATGTGGAGCGCCTTCGTATCCAGCGTGAGGAAGGTCAGTATGCCATGCATAAGCAGGCGCAGACGGCAAATATCGGCGCATTTCAGGTAGAAAAGCAGGCAGAGGTCGGCATTGCTGGCGCACAGGCTCTCGGCCAGATGGGGGCAAATGGTGCAGGTGATGTGAATTTAAGCGGCGGTGGAGACGGTTTCAACATGGCTGCTGTAATGGCCAGCATGGCTGTCGGTGGTGCCGTTGGACAGAATATCGCCGGAGCGATGAACAATATAATGGGTGGAATCAATCAGCAGACAACACCCGGTGCTGTACCCCCTCCCATTCCTGTTGTGGCATATCATGTGGCAATCAATGGTCAAGCTGCCGGCCCTTTTGATATGTCGGTATTGGCACAGATGGTAGCCGACGGACAGCTTACCACCGATAGCTTAGTATGGAAAAATGGCATGGCACAATGGGCAAAGGCTGGTACATTGGACGATTTGAAAGTCTTGTTTGCAAATGCAATGCCGCCTATTCCGCCGCAAGGATAAATATATCAAAGCTTCACCCTATGACACATTGCGGTTATGGGGGAGTTTAGAAGGGTTGTTATGAGAACTTTATATATAATCGGAAATGGGTTTGATTTGCATTTCAAATTAAAAACTAAAACGAATCATTTTGTAGAGCACCTTAAAACTCAGCCTGTATATAACGAAGTCGGTAACGCATTTGAGGTGCTTAACTGCTATGGAGTTGATTGGTACGAATATGAGCAATCTCTAAACGACATTGACTTGGATGATATTGAATTTCAAAATGAAATCCAACCAGACTATTTGTCTGATCGAGAATCAGATAGAGACGGTGGCATACTGAATATGCAAATGTATGTAGATAGTCTTAGTGAAGCCATCAGGTCAGCTTTAGAGCAAATGGTGATTGCTGCAAATGAAGATGCATTAGCTTTAAGCAAATACTACCTCGCTCCAAAATTGTTCGAAGCTGGAGATGCCATATTGACATTCAATTATACATCTACGATAGAAATTCTTTTCGAAGTGCCGGACTCGGTGCCCATATTCCATATACATGGTTGCTACGATCAAGGCGACCCGTTGGTGTTTGGTTATAGAAATAATCAAAATAGCTATGTCGAAACATGGGCAGATATTGATGAGGATCATTGGGATTATTATGTTGCGCAACAGAGAGAGGCTGTGTATGATTTTTATAAGAGTTGGGAGAAGAAACTTGAAATTGAAAAATTGATGTCCTTTTTGTCGAGGTGTAGGAAAATAGACAGGGTGGTTGTCTTAGGACATTCAATGAGTGCTGTTGATTCTGAATATATGGAACAAGTAGATGTAAGCCTTAATCCTCTTATTTGGGAAATATCATATTACAGCATAGACGATATTGAACGAGTACAGTCACAGGAATATTCTTTTCAACGGAAAATAAGATTTGCTACAATGGATACACTACTTAACAGATCATGATGACTAACATGGATGTTATTGATGCAATAACAGGAATCCCGCAGACTTCATTCTCACACGGAGCGAAATCTGTGGGATTTTTGTGTTTTCAGAGATTGTGATATATACAAGTCAAGGCAGGATTGTATATGTATAGACAACAAAAACAAAGGGGTATCCAAAGGGGAAGCCTCTTTGGCTCTGGGTTTCCAATAGGGGCGAGCAGCATCCCTGTTGGCACACGACTTTCCCCCGGAAAGTCTAGTGTGTTATACCTTTGTGGAGCAGATGGCAGCCGGAATTGTAGCACACCCTGAAAAGTGTGGCCACAGT
>PPYF01065519.1_pt1 | contig 21025 bp, 9 predicted proteins | sample 1559871 | NCBI WGS metagenome assembly PPYF01 (sample SAMN08240021, study PRJNA423297) | Human gut metagenome, whole genome shotgun sequencing project.
ATGACACGGATCTCTTTTTTTCCATCCGGATAAGATGCAGTAAACATAGCGCAGCCTTTAAAATCCGCGTTATCCGCGTCATCCGCGTCTGAAAAATTACTTGCATGCCGAAGGGAAATTTTAATCCGAGTTCGTCCGTCTTATCCGTGTCGTCCGCGTACCAATTCCCCACCGCTAAATTATCATTTATGCACTTACTCGCCGCGCTTGCTTATGTACCAAGTTATTTTTTAAGCGTTACTGAATAAAAAGTTACGCAAAATGGAGAAACAAATCCATGATTTCGTTGTTAAATGTGAAAAAAGGCGTATCTTTGCAACTGAACGTGCGACATGATATATCTTGTATATATACATGTCCTCTTCCGATGTTAGTAAAATGTGGAAATTTAATGAACCATCGGACGAGCGTAGCCTGTATCAGTTATTGGTACGGGCTTACTCTTCCGTGGTTCAGGGTATCCACATACCTACTAACAGGGATTGAGTAATGCCCCGTACCTTTATAATATAAAGCCATTATAGCCGTATAGGGAATGATTTTAAACTTATAATCAAACACTATATGGCTAATTGGTTATCTACAAAGTCAGTAGCTGAGAAATACGGCATACCGAAAGAGCAAATCCGGGAATGGATTAGGTTACGTTATCTGACATGCTCTTCTATAGGCACAGAACCTTATGAAGACAATGACCCACTGATAGATACTGACGAACTTGACAAAGCTCTCGAATTTAATTCACTAAAATCTTATCCTGATGATACCATGATGGAACGAGTGCGAAAAGAGCATTTGAATTGGCTTTATCAAGAAAAAGCCCGTCTGGAAAAAGTCAACGATGATTTATTAGAGGAAATTCATAAGCACGCCCGACGGGAAACAGAACTGGGAGAGAACTTAGAGAAAATGATGAATTATACACATGAAATCCTTGAAATTCATGAGAAAATGATGAAAGATTATGAGAATAAGATATCCGGGAAAGGGGGAATTTGGCCTTTTCTTTATCACTTCTTTATCATAAAAAAGAATAAGACCCTCATCTAACCAATATATACATACCCGTTTTTTCCAATCCTTTTCATCTCGTGAATACGGAGCCCGCGATGAGCTCCGTATTCTTTTTTTTCAATTACAGCCTGTACGTTCTTTACGCAACAGTACCCCTTCTTTCCATTCCTCCATCCTTACAGTAGGTGCACCTCCCTCCTCTTCCATTCCTGAAAAGTAAAGACGTTGTTCCCTGCCGTCCTTCAGTATCACAATCAGCTCGTCCGCCGAAGGAGCAAATACAGAATGTACACTATTCTCTTTCTCAAAGGGTTCTATGACAGTCAGATAACGGACCTGAGCAGCGTCCATACGTACCCCGAAAGTAATACGCCTTTCAGCCTCATCACCCAGAGGATAATCTCCGCCGATAACTGTTTTCAGGCGGATAGCCTGAAGTCCATCCAGATCAAAGGTATATTGGGCAGGCGTTTCAAAACCTGCATTCACAGGTTCGGCAGGAAGCCCCCAACTGTAGTTCTCTCCACTGATATTGATACGACCATCGGCATAGTCTTTAGTATTCCCAAAAGGATTATCCTGTACGTTGTTCTTGACAACCGGAAGATCGGCAAGACGGATTTGTTTACCGTCTTTCGTTTCCAAGACAGCTTCTGCCCAGAATAGAGTTTTAGAGCGGTTGGCATGTTGAGTGGCGGAAGACAGTGTTAATTTCCGGATACCCGTAATATCCACATCTACCTTTCCTTCACCCAGAATCCAGGCACCGAAGCTGCCTTCGGCAAGTAGTTTACCATCTCCCTCTACCATGTACTTCAGGTTGCGCTGCGTTCCGTGATCTTCGGGAGCACGTCCGGTATAAGCAATCCGTTGGATATTAGGCCAAGCATTATAAATATCCATGTAGAGATTACCCGACTCACCGTACATACGTGTTCCCCGGTTATCAGCTTCGGGACCGAATTTGGTCAGGAAACTGGCTTTCAGAGTTCCGGTTACGGAATATTGATTGATATCAGTTACTAACGGTGCGGCACTCAGGGCATCGGTATCCAATTGTGCCTGATGGGAAATGAACTCTTTCTTATCGGCGGACAATCCTAACAAGCCTTTTATCTGGAAAAGAAGATCGAAACGGTGTTGCTTGTTCTCTGTACTTTTGTCATAATCTGCAAGAACTACATAATCGTCCGTCACAACCATCAGTCTGCGTTGAAAGACAGGTTCGGTAAATCCTGTCAGCACTCCGAATCCGGGATGCTTTTCGGGTACGGGGAAATAACGGGCTTCCCACTCTGTTTTCTCTTTGAAATCCCTCGGTCCACGCATACTGTGCCGCAGTCCGCCATAAGCTGGATAACTCCATGCGGCAGTTCCTTCCACACAACCGGCCTGAAATAAATCACCTGTATAGAACAGGCTACGCTTGCTGTCATCTGTTTCCTGCTGCTTCAAATCAACAGTAACCATGTTTTTGGAGATACTGCTCTGTACATAGAAATTATACATATAAGGAGCATAGCTGTACCACACCATCTCCGGATTATAGAAACTACGCCCATAACGCATCAGTGAAAGCATGGCAGTACGATCAAAATGTCCGTGATAACCACCGTGTGTTCCATATTTCAAAACAGCCTGTATCTTTTCGCGCGGCTCCTGCTGGGTGGAACGCAACATTAATGCTCCTGCATTGTCAGCATAAGCTCCCCGGACATCTCCCGGCTCCACCTCGGGCAACTCGGGTACACCATAGATCAAATCATTCCGCCCGGGAGACATCCGTATGAAAGCAGCATAGCGCGGATCACGGAAAGCATAGTACGCCATCTCAAAACTGTCGCCACCCACTTCACGTTCAGTGGCGTCATTGATTCCGAATATCCAGCCCCGATAATCGAGGAAAGGCAAAAGGGCATCCGACATCATTTTGATAGTGACATAAGGTTGGTGAATGGGGCCGCGAATACGGAAACTGTGTCCATGATGAAGATTACGGCTCTCTTCACGTTCATTGGCCCCGACTTTCTCATACTCTGGAGTGAGGTTATAATCAACGGGGAATTTCTCCGTCAGCAGGGAATATCCGAAAGGATTCAATGCCAACCCTATTTGTATATATTCGCTCGCGACCCAAAGATTATAGCTGACCGTGCACTCATACCACCATCCATCGGGCATTGTATAAGTGCGGAACTTATCCATCAGGCAGGAAGGTGCGTAAAGCACTTCGTCCACCAGGTTGAAATCCTGTATGGCTAAAGCGCAGAAAAAGACTCCCGTCAGTTGGGAAACCGCCCAGTTAGCTCCGCCCGTTGATTTGTAGCGCAGATATTGGTCGATATAAAGCCGGAAAGTATATTCTATCTGAGCCTTTTCCTGTTTGTTCATGATATTGGCATCCATAATCAGATCATAAGCCTGCGCCAGATGCTGAAAGAAGTGCCCTTCCTGTACACTTGCCTGGTTGGAAGCTTTCCGGGTTAGCGGGAAACCGGTCTGATAATCACTGATCATCAGCAGGAATTGCTTTACCTTATGGGCAAATTCCGTTCTACGCGTCAACTGCCATGCAATGGCATTATTCATCAGACCGTACTCATGAGTGGTCGCACATAAATAAGGAATACCGTCACTGTTAGCAGCATAAGGAGGACGTGAAGGCACTCCCCAACGTTCTGCATCCTGCACATAACGTTTTTTGCGCTCCATAGCCCAGTCATATTTTTCCGCTTTCGCGCGAACTTCTTCCCATCCTTCCGTCGTATGGATTGTAAACGGATGCGGCATACTGCGCAAAGTGGTAAACGTTGATGTCTGCACAGCAGCAGGATTGGCAGAAGGTAAAATCTGTAGTACCTGCTTTTCACGGCCTCCGGCGGGAATACCCGGCGGTACCACCACCTGTAATTCCACTTTCCGTTTCTCACCCGGTGCCAACTCTATTTGTGCCGGTTCTACTGTAACCGGAAAAGCTTCCCAACCATATTTAGGGATAGAAAAAGAAACTGTTTGTGATTTTGATTCACAATTAGTAATCCATACCGGATAGACAACTGTTTCTCCGGCTTCTCCCGATTTGGAATAAGAGTCGGCTACTACTTTCACCGAGTTTCCTTCTATCAGACGGGTAGAAAGTAATTTCACTTTACCGCCATGCTTTCCGAAAAGACGAACAGCAATGGATTTAATCCGCCGTATAGTGCTCTGTGAGGCTTTCGGAGTATCAAAGACAGAAAAAGGAATAAATAATCTGCCGGCACCATTCTTTTGATTTTGTAAGGTTAACCGGATTTTACGGGTATCAAACGGATTGTCTATTTTCTCCGGTTCTCCGAACTTCAGGGCATTACTTGAAACAAGTATTTCAACGGGTATATCGTTTGTGCCGGATAACTTCAGATTAAGTTCAAGACCATAATAAGACATCAGGTCGATCACGGAATTGTCAGTATATGGATGTTGGGGGCCATCAGGCTCCGTATAGATAAAAGTGTCGTCGGAAGCACAAGTCCAATCGTTTGTAAGCCCTTGCCAATTCTGTTTATCAGCAAATAAACCGGTTTTCAGCTTTTGGCGGACAATGGCAACTGCATAAATCTCGCCTATAGATGCCGACTGATCATACGCTTCAAAGCGGACAAGTGCAGAATTTCCGTTCTTCAATGCTTCCGCCGGAATGGGATATACCACTTCAAATAGTCCGTGCCGGTTACGATTGAGCCCTTCAGTATACAAGAGGGTACCATTGACAGATATATTAAATAAGAAATTCTCCCCTTTTCCGGGCTTATTCTCACCGGAATACTGCACAACTAACAATTGCGGAACGGTATCCGTTTTCATCCGGTAAGTGAGAGATTCTCCTTTTCCACTGGTTCGAACATGATCGTCCGATGTATAAATTGCATCTACAATATACGGTACATATCTTTCGGGCAATGTGCTTTGGGCAGATACATATAAAACAATCAGGCTATATGCCACTATCAATAATATCTTTTTCATCATAGTATTTATCATGGATGTTTTCAATGTAGTACGAACAAAATAAGCATAACACTCATCCTCCTACCCACATTTATAGTATCAAAGATACACTTTCCTTCAGGTAAAACGAATTATAGCGGCATAATTTCAAATTGGAATGAGTGCAATTTATTCTTATTCGTATTAACAAAATAAGGAGCGCAAAATAAGCGTAAGGTAACTCCGGATTCAAACGTAACATAAATATAAATATCATGAAACAACTTTTATTCTTTGTTTTTCTGACCTTGTTGATAACCCGGACGGATGCACAGGAATATCCAAAAGCAATCTTGCCGGGCGATTATCCTGACCCCTCCATCATGCGCGATGGGGAAGATTATTACATGACTCATTCACCCTTTTATTATGCACCGGGATTCCTGATCTGGCACTCTCGGGATTTAATGAACTGGGAACCCGTATGTCGGGTAATGCCGGAATACGAGGGTTCTGCCATGGCTCCCGATCTGTTGAAATATAAAGGGAAATACTACATTTATTATCCCGCAGGAGGTACCAACTGGGTGATCTGGGCCAATGACATCAAAGGTCCGTGGAGCAAACCGACCGACCTGAAAGTACATGGCATAGATCCAGGGCACATTGTCGATGAGAACGGAAACCGCTACTTATATGTGAACGAAGGAGAAGTGATTCAGCTTACAAATGACGGATTGGGCACCATCGGAGAAAAAAAACAAGTATACGAGGGTTGGATATACCCCAAAGGATGGGATACGGAATGTATGTGTCTGGAATCGCCCAAACTGAATTATCGGAACGGCTACTATTACATGACTTCCGCCCAAGGAGGAACAGCAGGTCCAGCAACTAGCCACATGGTGGTCTCCGCCCGTTCGAAAAATGTCACAGGGCCGTGGGAAAATTCTCCTTATAATCCGGTGATACATACTTACAGTGCAACGGATAACTGGTGGTCGAAGGGACACGGTACACTGATTGACGATGTAAACGGTAACTGGTGGATTGTATATCATGCGTATGCAAAAGGGTATCACACTCTGGGACGTTCCACGCTTATCGAACCAATTGAATGGACACAGGATGGCTGGTATCGCACCAAGTCGACAGCTACCCCGATCACTCCCAAACAGAAAATCAAACATGGTTTAGAATTATCTGACGATTTCAATGGGCCAGATCTCGGACTGCAATGGACATTCTGGAAAGAATATGCTCCCCAATCCCTGAAATTCAAACAGCAAACACTGTGGATGAATGCTAAAGGAAAAACTCCCGCCGATGCCCGCCTTCTGCTGGCTACCGTTGAAGACAAGAATTATGAAACACAGGTGGAGGTAAACACAGGAAATGGAAATACAGCCGGTCTGATTCTCTATTACAATGAAAAAGCTTACGCCGGAATCACCTCTGACGGAAAAAGCTTTACCATCCATCAAAATGCAGAAAAGAGCTTCGGACTTCCCAACAAGATAGGCAAACGCTTCTTTGCCAAAATTCAAAATCAGGGAAACATCATGCGGGTTATGGTCAGCAAAGACGGTAAAGAATGGAACACTTTAGCCGAGAATATAGATGTCTCCCAACTGCATCATAACAATTATAAAGGCTTCTATGCGTTGCGCATCGGATTGCTTTCCGCCGGCAAAGGAAATGCGGGATTCAGGAAATTCCGCTACAGGAATGCCATTCCGGAAGAAAAAGATATGAGTGCGTATCTGATGGTTTTCCATAAAGACGAGACACATGGTCTATATATGGCTGTGAGCCATGACGGATATAACTTCACCGCCTTGAATGATGGTGAACCCGTAATTGCCGGAGATACGATTGCCTATCAAAGGGGGATTCGTGACCCACATATTTATCGTGGACCGGATGGGGCTTTCTACATGGCTATGACGGACTTACATGTCTTTGCCCAAAGGGACGGCTACCGGGAAACCCAATGGGAACGGGACGGAAAGTACGGCTGGGGAAATAACCGCGGACTGGTATTGATGAAGTCATGGGACCTGATAAACTGGAAACGTACAAACATATGCTTCGACCAGATGTCGGCAGGACTTAGTGAAATAGGTTGTGCCTGGGCGCCCGAAATAACTTTTGACGAGAAGAAAGGAAAACTGATGATTTATTTCACAATGCGCTTCAGGAACGAACCGAATAAACTATACTATGTATATGTGAATGATGAATTCGACACCATTGAGACATTGCCACGGACTTTATTTGAATATCCCAACGAAAAAGTTTCGGCAATTGATGGAGACATCACGAAAATAGGTGATCAATATCACTTATTTTACGTAGCCCATGACGGAGAAGCAGGTATAAAGCATGCGGTTTCGAATATAGCTAACGGCGATTATACATTCGATCCCCGTTGGTATGATTTAGAGCCCAAAGCCTGTGAAGCTCCCAATGTTTGGAAGCGTATCGGAGAAGACAAATGGGTACTGATGTATGATGTGTACAGCGTCAATCCGCACAACTTCGCTTTCATCGAGACTTCAGACTTTGTTAACTTTAAAAATCTGGGACGTTTCAATGAAGGGGTGATGGAAACGACTAACTTTACATCGCCCAAGCATGGTGCAGTCATCCATTTGACAGCAGAGGAAGTGGAAAGATTAGAGGAGTACTGGAAACAGAACAAAAGGAAATATGTCTCTACGGCATCCATAAAGAAAAATCCGGTATTTCCGGGATTCTATGCAGATCCGGAAGTGATGTATTCGAAGAAAACCGGAAAATATTATATCTATCCGACTACCGACGGGATACTGAACTGGGGCAGTACGCTATTCAAGGCTTTTTCTTCCGATGACCTTCTAAACTGGAAAGAAGAAGGAGTTATCCTTGATCTGAAGAATGTATCATGGGCCCAAAAGAATGCATGGGCTCCCTGTATCATTGAAAAGAAACAGGAGGACGGCAGTTACAAATATTATTACTATTATACAGCCGAGCAACAAATCGGAGTAGCAATCGCCGATCATCCGACCGGACCTTTTGTAGATTCCGGAAAACCTCTGATTGATAAAGAACGCCCCAAGGGTATGACCAGAGGACAGAATATAGACCCGGATGTCTTTACCGATCCTGTCAGTGGCAAGACTTATCTGTACTGGGGAAATTATTACATGGCTGTATGTGAACTGAATGATGATATGATATCCGTAAAACCCAATACAACACGGTTGTTGATAAAGAACGACACTTATTACAGCGAGGCCGCTCATGTATTCTATAGAGATGGGTATTACTATTTCACATGGTCGAAAAACGACACGAGAAGTGTGGATTATGAAGTGCGTTATGTACGTTCCAAATCTCCGGTCGGACCTATTGAGCCGTCCGAAAGCCAGGTTATCCTTTGCAAGAAACCGGATCAGGGAATCTTTGCTACCGGACATCATTCAGTTATGCAATTGCCGGGTAAAGATGAATGGCGGATTGTTTACCATCGATTCAAGTTTCCGGATGCCGTAACAATGGGCAGAAAAGCCGGGTTCCACAGAGAAGTGTGCATTGATAAAATGGAATTTGATGAGGATGGCAAGATAAAAAGAATAACCCCTACATTGTAACAATTCACCCCCCAATAATATGAAACCAAAACTAATTATTGTGTCTATAGCCATTGCTGCTATGGTGACATCAGCAATGGCCGAGGAACCAGACTCCGTATATATTATGCCGTTTGCAGAAACACATAATACAGGACGTTCGGGTATGAAACTTAAATGGAGTTCAGATGGAGAAAACTGGGAAATGTTGTGTGACGGACGTACTGTGATCAGAAGTGACTGGGGATCATGGAAGACAATGATCAACCCTTGCATTGAACGTACTGCCGATGGTGAATATCTTGCCACGTGGCAAATAAGCAAAAGCGGACAGATTTACGCTCAAGCAAAGAGTGAAAATCTCATCACATGGGAAAGGCAGAGATATTTTGAAAAGAAAAAACAAATAGCCACAAAGCACTCTCCCATAGTGAAAATAGGCTATAATGAAATGCAGGCTGTAATAAATCATTTCCAATATGAAGATTTTAAGAATGCGGAATACAATGAACGGGCCGAACATGACAACGCACGCTTTCTGAATCTCCAACCTGTCAACGTAGATATAAAAACCGATATATCAAAAGCCAAACCTATATCTGACATGCTCATTGGGGTCTTCTTCGAAGATTTAAGTCATGCTGCCGATGGAGGACTCTATGCCGAATTGATACAAAACAGAGATTTTGAATACTGTGAAGACAGTTTTGCACGAGAAAAGAACTGGACACATGATTACGCCTGGAGTACAAGCAGTGGCGCCTCACTTACTATTACAGATATAAAACCGATACATCCTAATAACAAGTTTTATGCAGTACTTGATGTGACACAGGTTGGCGGAACTCTCATAAATTCAGGATTCGACGGCATATATATGAAAAAAGGAGAAAAATATGACTTCTCTCTTTTCGTATCTTCTATTCATTCTAGCGCAAAGAAAGAATTTGCAGAAGTAAGAATAGTATCTAAAAACGGAGATATCATAGCCCAAAACAAAATCAGTCTCAATGCAAAAGATTGGAAACAGCAGACATGTACACTTATTGCTACTGCTGATGATACTGATGCCCGACTCGAAATAATGCCTTTGCAAACAGGTACTTATGCACTCGACATGATTTCTCTTTTCCCACAGAATACATTCAAAGGGCGTAAAAACGGGCTTCGTCGTGACCTTGCACAGCTTATAGCTGATCTTCAGCCCCGCTTTATCCGTTTCCCCGGTGGATGCCTTGCACACGGTGACGGACTTGATAATATGTATGACTGGAAAGGCTCTGTCGGACCACTCCACGAACGCCGACATCTGCCCAATATCTGGCATTATCATCAGACACGTGGACTGGGTTATTTCGAATATTTCCAGTTTTGTGAAGATGTCGGAGCAGAACCTCTACCTATTATTGCAGCAGGTGTAAGTTGCCAAAACTCCGGTCTGTTGCACAAGTCTCTAATTGAAAGTGGTAAAATGAAATCGGACCTACCAGAACTTTTTTCAGAAGGGCAACAAGGTGGAATCCCTATGGATAAAATGCCACAGTACATACAAGATGTACTTGATTTAATAGAATGGGCAAATGGAAATCCCCGAACATCAAAGTGGGCCAAAATACGTGCTGATGCCGGACATCCTGCACCCTTTAATCTGAAGTATATCGGCCTGGGTAATGAAGATATGATCTCTGAAGAATTTAAAATCAGATTTAAAATGATATATGATGTAGTAAAAGAGTATTATCCTGACATCACTATCATAGGCACTGCCGGTCCTGATATTAAGGGAATAGACTACGAAGAAGGATGGAAGTACGCCACAGAATTGCAGGTACCGATTGTTGACGAGCACTGTTATCGTCCAACCGGATGGTATATTTATAACCAGAACTTTTACGACCACTATGATCGTTCAAAGTCGAAAGTTTATCTCGGTGAATGGGCGGCACGCAGTTATAGCCATTCACAAACAAGCTTAGAGAGTGCCCTTGCCGAAGCCCTCCACATGACCAACCTGGAGCGAAATGGAGATATTGTATGTATGACAAGTTATGCTCCCTTACTCGCTAAAGAAGGACATATTCATTGGAATCCGGACCTTATATACTTCAATAACTCTGAAGTCCACCCTACAGCAAGCTATTATACTCAAAGAATGTTTGGGCAAAATAGTGGTGACGAATATATTCCCGCTGAACTAAATACCGATCAACAAGATCGCAAGGTGAATCTTCGCATAGGGCAATCGGTGATACGTGAATCAAAAACAGGTGACATTATTATAAAATTGGTCAATCTGTTGCCTATCAGCGTCAACACTAATTTATATCTGCCTTCACTTCAGGGATACAACCCGATAGCATCAACCAGCATACTCACCGGTGATATAAGGTCTAAAACAGCCATACCTGTAAATGGAAACCTTGCCATCGGAGAAAAATTCTCTTATAAAATGCCACAATATTCATTTACTGTAATAAGAATAACTGCTAAATGAAAAGTAAACCATTTATTAATATATACTGAATTATCATGAAAATACTTTTTTTAATCGGATTCTTTCTAATCAGTTTAACAACAATGGATGCACAAACTTTCAAAGAATGGCAAGACCCGGAAATCAATGCCGTAAACCGTGCTCCGATGCATACCAACTTCTTTGCTTATGAAAGCACTGAAGCAGCGACAGAAGCCGTAAAAGAAAAATCCGCCAACTTTATGACTTTAAACGGTATCTGGAAATTTCGTTGGGTAAAAGACTCGGACGCTCGTCCGACTGATTTCTGGAAGATAGGGTATAATGACAAAGGATGGGATGGGATGATCTGCCTATTCCGGCAATGTGGGAATTGAACGGATATGATGTTCCACTCTATTCGGGAGTAGGTTTCGACTGGAAATTATGGAAAGGCTGGTGTAAGAATAATCCGCCCGTAGTACCTGTGGAGAACAACCATGTAGGTTCCTATCGTCGGGAAATAATCGTTCCGTCTGATTGGAAAGGTAAAGATATCATTGCGCATTTCGGTTCGGTTTCTTCAAACATCTATTTATGGGTGAATGGAAAGTTTGTCGGTTATAGTGAAGACAGCAAGCTGGAAGCTGAGTTCAATCTAACTTCTTACCTGAAACCGGGACAGAAAAATCTCATAGCGTTTCAGGTATTCCGCTGGTGCGACGGCAGTTATCTGGAAGATCAGGACTTCTTCCGGTATCATGGTGTTGCACGCGATTGCTATCTCTATTCACGCAATAAAAAACGTATTGAAGACCTACGTGTAACCCCGGATTTAGATAGTCAATACAAAAACGGTACACTGGCTATTGATCTGAATCTAAAAGGAAATAACCTGGTAACTCTGGAACTGCTTGATGCAAAAGGCAAGACCGTGACAGCAACCGAAGTAAAAGGTAACGGCAATATATCTACCATTATGAAACTTGAAAATCCCCATAAATGGAGTGCGGAAACTCCCTATCTCTATACGCTTCGGGCTACTCTGAAAGAAAATGGAGAAATCACAGAAGTTGTTCCCATAAAAGTAGGCTTCCGCAAGATAGAAATGAAGAATGCACAACTCTGGGTAAATGGACAACCAATACTTATTAAAGGAGCCAACCGTCACGAAATGGACCCGGACGGCGGATATGTTATCTCTCGGGAACGTATGATTCAGGATATTCAATTAATGAAAATGTTCAATATAAATGCCGTTCGTACCTGCCATTATCCGGACGACAGTTTCTGGTATGAGTTGTGTGACAAATATGGTTTGTATGTAGTGGCTGAAGCTAACCTGGAATCACATGGAATGGGATTCAAAGAGACTTCATTGGCAAGAGTGGATTCATATAGGAAAGCACATCTGGAACGTAATCAACGTAATGTACAACGCAACTTCAATCATCCGAGCATTATCTTCTGGTCATTGGGAAATGAATGTGGCGATGGACCGAACTTTGAAGCATGTTATCAATGGGTGAGAGCAGAAGACCCCAGTCGCTTCGTGCATTTTGAACAAGCCTATGACACAGGAAGCAACACTGACGTTTATTGCCCGATGTATCCCGTTTACTCCAAGTGCATCAGTTATTGTGAAGACGAAAGTAAACAGAAACCTATGATCATGTGTGAATATGCTCACGCAATGGGAAATGCATTAGGTGACTTTAAAATATATTGGGATCTTATCCGTAAATACCCGAAATTCCAAGGTGGATTTATTTGGGATCTAATAGATCAGTCACCCCACTGGACAGGCAAAAGTGGCAAAATGATCTATGGTTATGATGGTGATTTCGATACGATTAAAACCGGTGACGACAACTATAGCGACAACGGTTTACTCAATCCGGACCGCATCCCCAATCCGCATGTATATGAAGTGGGATATTTCTATCAGAACATCTGGACCACTCCGGGGGATCTGTCAAAAGGTGAAATCAATATTTACAATGAGAATTTCTTCCGTGATCTGTCTGCCTATTATATGGAATGGGAAGTGCTGAACAACGGCAGAGCCATACGTAGCGGACGTATAGAAAAACTGAATGTAGCCCCATTGCAAACAGTATCTCTCATTCTCAAGCTGGGAGAAACTGATGAGAACGGAGAATGGTTATTGAATGTCAGATACCGACAAAAAGATCGCGAAGGCTTGATCCCTGTCGGCCACATAGTTGCCAAAGACCAATTAGTGTTACATCCATACAAAACTCCTGAAATGAAGCTGAAGAATGTTACTGAAAACTATATCCCCGTAATCACACCTCAGGTAAACGATACGAATATCCGCCACTGGATTGTAAAAGGTGAGAACTTCCTTATCAGATTCAAGAGATCTACCGGCTATATGGATAAATACATTGTCAACGGTCTGGATATGATTAAAGACGGTGCCGCACTTACCCCGAATTTCTGGCGGGCACCTACCGACAATGATTATGGAGCAAAATTGCAACTGAAATATAGTGCATGGAAGAATCCGGATATCAAACTCATATCACTGAAAAATAACATTGTAGACAATCAAGCGGTTATTTCAGCAGAATATGAGATGAAACAGGTTTCTGCTAAACTGTATATCACTTATACCATCAATAACCAAGGAGCGGTTCAGGTAAACCAAAAAATGATAACGGACAAGGCGGCCAACGTTTCCAATATGTTCCGCTTCGGCATGCAACTGGTTATGCCGAGGTCATTTGAAAATATTTCCTATTATGGCCGTGGTCCAATGGAAAACTATAGTAATCGTAATCATTGTACGGATTTAGGCATTTACAATCAAACTGTTGATGAGCAATTCTCTCCTTATATCCGTCCGCAAGAAAATGGCACAAAAACGGATATCCGCTGGTGGAGACAGTTGAATATAAGTGGAAATGGATTGCAGTTCGTAGCTGACGCTCCTTTTTCAGCTTCTGCTTTGCACTACACAATCGAATCACTGGACGAAGGTTTGGAAAAACAACAAGGACACTCTGAGGAAGTAGAAAAAGCCGATCTGACAAATGTATTGATTGATAAAGCCCAGATGGGACTGGCTTGCATAGACAGTTGGAGTGCACTTCCAGAACCGGAGTTCATGTTACCGTATGGTGATTATGAATTTACATTCATCATGACACCGGTGCAAAATAAAGTAGTGATTCAATGAAAATGATGAATTTCTATGTATTGAGTAATATTTTACCTTAATTCGTATCTTAATCAAGATATGAAGAAAATTATTCAAAAAACGATTATACAATGAAATTTATTACAGCTATCTTATCAGCCTTCTTCTGCTTGTCCATACAGGCACAACTAGTGACTTATCCCGGTACACTGAGTACCGGGATGCCGCACAATGATGACTATACCGTACGCGTACGCATCCCCGGCGGCGAATGGAAAGATTTGTTCGAATACAACGTACAGGTAGATATGGACAAAGTGCAGGATGCTTCCATGGTGCAATTTGATATGGGAAGTCCCGTAGAAGTAATGGTGAAGAAGAACAATGGCACTGTGCGCGAAGTAGCCATACGCCCTTTGAGTAAAGGTATTGAATACAAGCAGATACAAAACGCCATTCTTTTCACTCTGGAAAAGCCACAATATCTCTCCATTGAGTTTAATGGTGACCGACTGCACAACCTGCATCTTTTTGCCAACCCGATGGAGACTGAAAAATATGAAAAAGAAACTAAAGGAGTAATGTATTTCGGTCCGGGCACACACCGCCCCAAAGACTTACCCAACAATCAGATACGGATACCAAGTAATACAACCGTATATCTGGCCCCCGGAGCTGTGGTCAAGGCAAAACTCGTGGTAGACAAAGCCGAGAATGTCCGCATCATCGGACGGGGAATCATAGACCACGCTGTACGGGGCATTGAAATCACTGATTCCAAAAATATATGGATAGACGGCATTACAGTAATGAATCCGGACCATTATACCGTATTTGGAGGTGGTTCCACAGGAATTACGATTAAAAATCTGAAGTCCTTCAGTTGTAAAGGATGGAGTGACGGTATAGATATGATGTGCTGCCGCCAAGTACTTATCGACAATGTCTTTATGCGCAATTCGGACGATTGCATTGCTTTGTACAATCACCGCTGGAACTGGTGGGGAGGTTCATCTGATATTACCGTGCAAAATTCTATTCTTTGGGCAGATGTGGCACATCCCATCAATGTAGGCGGTCATGGCGATCCGGACTCGCCGACAGGAGAAGTGATAGAGAATCTGACTTTCCGTAACATCGACATCCTGGAACATGACGAGGATGACCCGATTTATCAAGGTTGTATGACAGTGGATTGTGGTGATAAAAATCAGGTTCGTAATATTCTTTTCGAAGATATCCGGATAGAGAATATTCAGGAAGGACGACTGTTTTATGTAAAAGTACGTTTCAACGAGAAATATGATAAACAGCCGGGAAGCGGCATTGAAGGCATTACTTTCAGAAATATTACATATACAGGCATAGGAGAAAATCCATCGTTGATTCAAGGACTGGACAAAGAACGAACCGTGCAAAACGTGACGTTTGAAAATGTAGTAATTAATGGAGAACGGATGAAGGACTTGAAAGGAATAGTAACCAATGATTTTATAAAAGGGATTAAGATAAAATGAACAATCACGGAGAAATAACAGAAAATAATTGTCCCGATGTAACCTTATCACTATTTTAGCGTCTCAGATTATAAACCAAATGAAAAACAAATAATGGAATTCATCAAATCTTTATGCCTTGGCGGCATAACAACCACTATGCTCCTGAGCGGATGTACCCAGAAGAATATTACTTTAGAAGGCAAAGTAACGAATACATCCGGCGCTCCCATTGTATATAATATCACTACAGATGGCATTTACTTACCGAACAAGATTGATACTTTACGCTTAAATGCCGACAGTACGTATCAGATTACCTTACCTGTAAACGGGAACGAAAAGCTGACCCTTTTTCTATATGGTGAGCGAAACTTAGGTAGTATCTATCTTGCTCCGGGAAAACAGACGCTCGATATCGATGCTTCCAAATCCAATGAACTAAACCCGGTTGACGGCTTGACGAAAGAAAATGAAATACTCAAGAAACTGGCTGATCTGAATGAAAACGTATTTAATCTACGTGCACGCCGGGGAGATATCTTTAACGTCGGCAAGGACACGGTTGCCTCATCCGTATATCAAAAGCTGACAGACTACGCTACTACATTAGAAAACGAAGTGGCAGAAGTGGACGATCAGCTCAGACAGAGAGCCATACAAGATATACGTATACAGGCTTTGATGGCATATATGAATCAGTATTTCGGTAACTACCGGAGAGGTTCCGAAACGCTCAAGAAGGAATGGGACGACGCTTACGCCCAGATGTTGGATTTTGCAAACGTCGGTCAGGCTGAAAGCGTATTCTCTCCTGCATTTGCAGATGTCGTATCGAATATGGCAGGCATAGATATTTTCATGCAACATGAAAGACGCACGAATGATGACAATGAACGCAATCAACTGTTATTCGATTGGTATAAAACAAATCTGCAAGGCCGGGTACAGGAGGCTGCAATGGGACTTCTCATTCTGGAAGATGAAAGCCGTGAGTATTTTGCAACTGGTATTCCTGCATTGTATGAGGAATTCAAGACATTATATCCTAAAAGCGTGCTAATGCCGAAATTAGAAACAGCGATACAAAGGAACAAAGCGTTCAATGAAGCCGAACTTCCGAAAGATATTCATATATTGAATACAGACAGTGTACGCACCTTTAAGGAAATTACTGACTTATACCCGGGTAAAGTGATCTTTATCGATGTATGGGCTACCTGGTGCGGTCCTTGTCGTGCATCGTTTGCACACATCAAACCTTTGCAGAAATATGCTGCTGAAAATGATATCGTGTTATTGTATGTTTCCATCGATACTCCCCAGAAAGCTGAACTCTGGAAAAAAATGACAGGGCACTATAACTTAAAAGGAGAGCATGTCATCATCAACGAGGCTTTCAAAATGGAAATTTATGAGAAGTTCGGGCGGAACGGTATGTTGTCAATCCCGCATTATGCCATTGTCAATAAAGAAGGAGAACTACAATTCCCATCGGCAGCCAGCCCGGAAGATATGGATAAGTTGACGGAACAACTGAAAGAAGCCTCTAAATAAAAGATTATTAACGAATACTAAGGCGCACCGAAATATAACAAAAACAGGCTGATTCCACAAATCTTTTGATTTTTATGGATTCAATTCCATAAATCTTATAAGATTTGTGGAATCATTGTTTTAAATCCCTTATTTTTGAGTGAAGCTTATTCCTCGTTCGTATTAATACTGTAAAAAACAAAAAAACATGAATAGATATAGACTGCTTTTTTCGATCATCCTCTTACTGTTCTTCTCTCCCTGTTTGCGGGCAGGGGAATGGCAATGGTCTGTGACCCTTGACGGATTCGTCTCTAATGAAACGAACCGGAATCCTACGGCTTTCTTATGGATACCCGCTGACTGTATGCAGATAAAAGCAATTATTGTAGGACAACACAATATGAGCGAAGAAACTCTTTTTGATAATCCCCTTTTCCGCGAAAAGATGCAGAAGCTTGCAATCGGCTTTGTATGGATAACTCCCGGTATCGATCAGCAATGGGATGTATCGAAAGGCACACAACAGATATTTGAGAAAATGATGGTCTCCTTGGCAGACGTCAGTGGATATAGCGAACTGAAAAATGTCCCCATCGTTCCAATAGGCCATTCGGCTATGGCTACCTATCCCTGGAACTTCGCAGCATGGAATCCGGAACGCACTTTGGCTATCATTTCCCTGCATGGCGATGCTCCGCGTACGAATCTTACCGGCTACGGGCGTGAGAATCTGGAATGGGGACGTACCCGTAATATAGATGGAATACCCGGACTGATGATTGAAGGAGAATATGAATGGTGGGAAGCCCGGGTAAATCCGGCACTGGCCTTCCGCATGATGTATCCTGAAAGTTGCATCTCATTTCTGTGTGACGCAGGACGGGGACATTTCGATGTGGCAGATGAAACAGCCGCATACATTGCTCTATTTCTGGAAAAAGCTATCAATCAACGACTGACGGATGAAGTAACGAAAGACGGTAAAGTAAAACTGAATCCGGTGAACCCAACCAAAGGCTGGCTGGCAGAACGCTGGCATCCCGATCAGAAGAAGCGAGCCAAAGCCGCCCCCTATTCACAATATAAAGGTGATCCTCACGATGCTTTCTGGTATTTTGACCGTGAAATAGCGGAAGCGACCGAAACACGGTATACGCAAAGCCGCGGAAAGAAAGAACAATATCTGGGTTTTGAGCAAAACGGCAGTTTACTGACATACGACAAGAAGCAGCATGTACGTGTACAACCCCGCTTCAATCCGGAAGCCGATGGAATCACTTTCCACCTGAAAGCCGTATGTACGGATTCCCTGAGAACCAAACTATCTGATGAGCATGCAGATGCAACACCGATAATCAGTCGCATCTGTGGACCAGTAGAAAAGGTAAATGACACCACATTCATAGTATCTTTCTATCGGATGGGTATGAATAATCCGCGCCGTACCGATGATATATGTCTGTTGGCAAGCCAAACAGGAGACCGGAAGTATAAAAGTGCTGTTCAAGAAGTCAGTATCCGCATCCCCTACCGGAATACGGAAGGACAAAGGCAGTATATATTATTTCCAGGATTACCCGATGTGAAAGCGGAAAGCGGTTCTTTATCTTTAAAAGCCACAAGCGACTGTGGACTGCCCGTCTCTTACTACATCAAAGAAGGTCCGGCTGAAATAGAAGGAGACCAAATTGTATTCACTCCTATCCCACCCCGCAGTAAATTTCCGGTAAAAGTAACGGTAGTTGCCTGGCAATACGGTATTGCAGGCAAAGTACAGACGGCTGAACCGGTGGAACGAAACTTCTATATATTGAAATAAACATTATAAGCCATGAAAACATATTTTCTATTTATATGTGCCATCTGTTGTTATCTTACAGGGAATGCACATTCGACGGAATATAACATTTTCCAGTTCGGAGCTTCCAAAGACACTTCTGTCGTACAAACTCAAGCCATCAATGCCGCTATTGAAAATTGTTACCGGCAAGGCGGAGGCAAGGTTATCATTCCTTCAGGGATTTATAAATCAGGAACGATTTTCCTGAAAGATAATGTAGAACTACATCTTGAAAGCGGGGCATACCTCTATGCCAGTGATAATTACGATGACTTTCCTGTGCAACCACAAGCATCTTACCGTTCACAAAAAGATGCCGGTGGCTGGGTTTCCCTCATCTATGCAGTAGATGCAAAAAACATCAGTATTACTGGAAAAGGTACGATAGACGGAAAAGGAAAAGGACGAAAAGGGCGTATCAGCGGATTGGGCGGCGACCGCAACGGACGGCCTCGTAACATTCTGTTTATCTCATGCAAAGATGTGCATGTGGAAGGTATTACAATGAGAAATTCCGCACTTTGGAATCAGCATTATTTGAATTGCGAAGATGTTACCATCGATCACATAAAAGTGTACAATCATAGTAATGGCAATAATGACGGAATAGACATCGACGGTTGCCGCCGTTTTATCCTTTCCAACAGCATTATCGACTCTGACGATGACGGTATCGTATTGAAGAGTACGGGTACGGCTCCCTGTGAAAATGTAATTATCAGCAACTGTATTGTCAGCAGCTTTGCCAACGCCATTAAATGTGGAACAGAATCAACGGGCGGCTTTAAGAATATTTCAATCTCCGACTGTATCGTAAAACCAAGCCGTCATACCGGGGAGCGGATTCTAAAATCAACTCCAAGTGGCATTACCGCCATTTCATTGGAAATTGTAGACGGCGGAATAATGGATGGGGTTACCATCAATAATGTTTTGATTGAAGGGACTGAATGTCCACTTTACATACGCTTAGCCAATAGAGGAAGACAGTACCCGGATGATGCACCGATTCCTCCCGTCGGAAGAATGCGAAATATCCAAATCAGCAATATTACTGCCTACGGAACCGGTAATTTCTGTTCTTCAATCACGGGTATCGAGAATGCAAAAATAGAGAACATATATCTGAACAATATCCGTTTCATGAATCGCGGCGGACTGGTGGAAGGTGCTTTTCTGCCTGATCCGGCAATGGAAGGAAAACGCCACGATGTAGCAAGCGGAACGAAATGGAATAGATACTGGTCTTCTTTCAAAGAAGTGAAGGAAGACGAAAAGGGTTATCCCCAGCCCACTGTATGGGGAAATCTGCCAAGTTATGGATTGTTCATCAGAAATGTGGAGAATATCACAGTAAATGACGCTACGTTCATGCCCGAAAAACCGGACCCACGTATTCCCGTGATTGCCGTAAATGTAGGTAACCTGCAAATGAACCGTATACAAGTGGATAGCCGAAAAACTGACACAGACGTTTTAATGCATAATGTATGGCAACATAAAATAGATGCTCAACTCCGTATTTCGGGAGAGACGGCTGATTTTAAGTCCGGTCGCATCAATGTTGGCAATGGCTCGCTCTATTATGAAGAAGCCGGAAGCGGAGAACCTGTAATCTTTGTACATGGCCATTCACTGGATCACAGAATGTGGGATGAACAATTCGCTGAATTTGCCAAAGAATACCGTGTGATCCGTTACGACTTACGGGGGTATGGTGCTTCTTCCTCTCAGACCGAAGATTATCAGTTTACCCATGTACAAGACCTGGTGACACTGATGGATTCTCTCCATATCCGGAAAGCACATATAGTTGGCTTGTCGTTAGGTGGTTTCATCGGTGCCGATATGTTAGGTTGGTTTCCCGAACGCATGGCATCAGCTTTCCTTGCAAGTGGAAATATACGTAAGTCGAAAGGACCTAGCCAACCT
>PPYF01171972.1_pt1 | contig 21025 bp, 30 predicted proteins | sample 1559871 | NCBI WGS metagenome assembly PPYF01 (sample SAMN08240021, study PRJNA423297) | Human gut metagenome, whole genome shotgun sequencing project.
GTATAAAAATAGTTTTATATTTTTAGATCCACCATATATAAAAAAAACAGAAATAAAAATAACTAAAAAAAAAGGATATAGTTATGAGAAAAAAGCGGGTATAGATTGGACAGAAAAGGATGACTTAAAATTAATTAATTTTATTAAAAATAATTTAGAAAAAAATAATGTTTTTATGATATTTGGAAGCTTAGAGAATAATCTATATAATTTAATTAAAGAAAATTTTAAAACTTCTAAATTTAAAATAATGAACTATAAAAAAAGTATTTTTGGAAAAGTATCTGAACGAGCAGAATGGTATTGTATAATTAAACAATAATTTTTCTGGAATTAATGGTATTATATACAGTAGAACTTTTATGAGGTGGTTGAATGAAAACTATTTGGCTTAGTGCAGGGCAAGCAGCTAAAAGATTAAATGTTAGTTTGGAAACTGTCTATAATATGTGCCGTGATGGAAGATTAGGGGGAAGATACAGCAGAGGAAATGGGAAGAGTAAAGGAAGCTGGATGATTGATAAAGAAAGTATAGAACTTTTTGAAGAAGTAACTACATTCAAGAGTATATATCAGGAAAAAAAAGAAAGTGGTCAAAAAAGGTTATTCTAAGACCACTTTTTATTATCTAAAAGCTATCAGCAAGAGCTTCCTGTATTAATTTTTGTGTAAGATAGTTTTCATTAAAAGAGGAGAAAAATTTATTTACATCTAAATATTTGCTTAAGTTTTTAGCTTCTTCATAATTAGAAAATGAAATTATTCTTATAGAGTTATTGAACCAAAAAACTCCTATAAATCCTTTTTTAGTCTGATTATCAGTTCTTACAGCTCTAACTGTAAAATGTCCAGTATGACGTAATATTTTATGTTCATAAATATCTGTAATAGTTATATCTATATCTTTGAATGTTAAAGGGATATCTTCAAAATACTCTTTAGCATCATTCTCATTTGAAAAATTTGTAATTGTATATTTTGAATTATATTTTTCAATAGTGAATTGGAGGTTATTATTTTCTTCTTTTATAATAACTTTATATAAATCTTCATATTTGGCAAAAGCAAAACAGCTACAGATAAATAAAAATAAAACAAATATTTTTTTCATAAAATTATCCCCTTTAAACTTATTATTTAATACAAAGATTATATAGTATTTTTAATTAAAAATAAAGAAATAATTTTATAATAAGTCATTGACTTTTTATAGAAGAAATGATATAATAAATTATAGAAAGGAGGTGAAAAAGTGGAGAGGATAAAAAAAATACTAGAGTTCGCAGTCCTAATACTCACTCTAGTATATCTTATCAGAGAACTATTCTTCTAAGTTCTCACAGAGGGGAGCAATCCCCTCTCCTCTAAATATATTATATCCTTTTCACAAGAATATGTCAAACGCAGGTTTAATTTTAGTAGTATTAGTTTGTAGTTATATTGGTTATAAAACAGATAATATATATAAGAAAATATTGTCTGTGGTTATTTTAATCCTAGCAATAATATATAAATTTTGGAGGTGAGATAGTGGGAAGACCTAAAGGATATACTCCAGAAATTAAAAATCCCAAGATAAAAAATAAGACAGTTCTAAAGTTTGGGTATAAATATACTCCAGAAGAAGCAGAGCTTATAGAAAGTGTTTTAGATGTTGCTAGAAAAGAATATAAAACAACATCTAAATCTATTTTAGAGATATTTAAGTTTTATAAAGAAAATAAAAAATAGTATTTATTCCAGAAGAGAAGGTTGAAATATACCTTCTTTTTTTATTGTATTTTTTGGACTTTTCCAAAATGTCCCAAGCATCCCAAATTTATTTTAAAATTCCTGCTATGATTACTATGTACAGAAAAGAGGGAGGGGAAAAAATTGGGTTAACTTTAGAACAACAGGAAGTAAAAAAATTATATATAGAGGGAAAGAAAGCTGGAGAAATAATTAAACTAACTGGGATATCTAAATCTAAAGTATATAGATGGTTAAATGATAAAACTCTTGGATTTGAAGAGAGCAAGAAATTAGCAGAATTTAGTACAGATAATATGTTAGATATTATTGATGAAAGCCACAAAAAATTATTATTGGAAATTGCAGAAAATCCAAGTAAACTACTAGATTCTAAAGTAGCAGACTCTCTTTGTAAAGTTGCAAGAGTTTTAGAAAGTATGGCGGCTAAGTCTGATAGAGAAAAGGCAGCTGAAATTGAGGGACAAGAAACAACTAAGGGGGTGCTGATAATAGATGATGTTGAATACCAATACCTTATTAAACAGGGTAACAAAGAAGCTGTCGGAAATTCTGAATAAAAACTTTTGGGACTTATACCTGGAATGGAAAAAGAACAGCTATACAAGATATGTTTGTAAGGGAGGAAGAGGATCTGCTAAATCTACACATATAGCAATAATTCTTATTTTAACTCTTATAGCAGAGCCAATCAATATAGTTTGCTTTAGAAAAGTAGCTGAAACTTTAGAAACTTCAGTTTATGAACAGATAAAAAAAGTAATTTATATGTTGGGATTAGAAGAATATTTTATTTTTAAAAAATCTCCTCTTCAAATTATTTATAAAGAGCGAGGAAATATGTTTTTGTTTAGAGGGCTAGATAAAGCAGAAAAAGTAAAATCTATTGTAACTTCTAAGTTTCCTATAACAATTTACTGGTTTGAAGAATTACAGGAACATAACATAGAACAGGAAATAGAAACAGCTATAAAGTCTATTTTAAGAGGAGAGCTGGAGGATTATGAATATATTAATATTTTAGGAGAAAAGAAAGTAAAAAAAATGAAGTATAGAGGAATATTTTCTTATAACCCTCCAAGACAAAAACAGCATTGGATAAATAAAAAATATAGCTTTTCGACAGTAGATAAAAATACTTTTGTACATACTTCGAACTATTTGAAAAATAGATATATTTCTAAAGAGTTTATAGAAGAAGCTGAAGCTTTAAAAGAAAGAGATTATACAGCATACAGGTGGGAATATTTAGGAGAGCCAGTAGGACAGGGAGTTGTACCTTTTCCTAATTTGATTTTAAGAAGAATAACAGATCAAGAACTTAGAAGCTTTGATAATTTTAGAAATGGACTTGACTGGGGTTATGGGGTTGATCCCGTTGCCTTTGTAAGATGGCACTGGGATTCTACAAGACAAATATTGTATGCAGCAGATGAATTTTATGGAATACAGAAAAGCAATAAACAGGTAGCAGCTTATATAAATAAAAAGAGATATAGAGAACCTGTCATTTGTGATAGTGCAGAACCAAAGTCTGTTGCAGAGATGAGGAGCTATGGAGTTAAAGCAGTATCTGCTAAAAAAGGAAAAGGTTCTGTAGAGTATGGAGAAAAATGGTTAGGGGAAATAACTATTATAATAGATCCACAGAGAACCCCTAACATAGCACGAGAGTTTGAGCAAATAGACTATGCAACAGATAGATGGGGAGAAGCTCTACCAAGGCTGGAAGATAAAAATAACCATACCATAGATGCAACACGTTATGCACTAGAGACAGATATGAAAAGACATAGAAAAGCAGGAAATAATAAAATAGTAAGACCAAAGGGTTTTTAAATGTATCTAAGAGCCTTCGACAAGCCTTCGAAACATAAAATAAATATTTTTACGATTAAATAGTTGAGTAGAAAGAAAAAGGCTTTAAAATTAATTTTACAAGGTGGAAAAATGGAAGGAATAATAACAGGACTAAAAAATTTAAAAAAGAGCGACATCTATATAAACTATGAAACAAATAAAAAGCTTTATGAGGGAAAAAGTATAGATGTTTTCTACAAAGATGTTTTAAGAAGAGTAAAACTGGAATATATGGGATTGCTGGATGATAGAAACAATTATAAAGAATTTTTCTTAGATGGAAACAAAATAAAATGGAAGAGTAAAAAATTTGATAATTTGATAGTTGGAAATAATATTTTGGGAGCTGTAACAAAGTTATTTGTAGAACTGGCAGCAAATAAGCCACCTACACTAGGAATTGATGAAGATAAAAGGGATTTTTTAGAACTAATAGATTTCCAAGATGAGTTATCTGAAGCAGTGGCAATACAAAGCTATGCTGGAAGACTACTTATTAGGGGAACTATGATAAAAGATAAATTAAGCTTCTTTATTGTTCCACCTGTAAATTATTTTAAAATTCCTAATCTTCTAAATCCAGATATGGCAGAAGCATATGTATTTTTCGAAGAAGATTCTAAAAATAGCACACTTAAATGTGAAATATATAGAGAAGATAAGACAGAATATAGACTTTTTACTATTAATAAAGATGTTGTAGAAGAAATACCATATCCAGAAAACCTAGAAAAATATGGAATGAAAGTAGATGGAAAAGGTTATGTAGATAACTACAAAGGCTGGCAAGTGGCTGAAGTAGACAATATAAGCAGGCAAACAGACTATTTACCAGATTTAGTAGTTATAAATAGAGAACTCCTAATAGGAGATACTCTAACAAGCCAGGCGTTTGACAAAGTGGCAAATCCACTTTTACAAGTGCCAGAAAGTATGCTAGAAACAGATCCAAATACTGGAGATTACTATATTAATATAAAAGATAGAGTAGCAATAGTAGGAGATGGAGATAAGGAACTTAAACAAGTAGCATTAGAAACTAAAACAGCAGAATGGAAAATCCAGAGAGACAACTATTTATACCAAATATACCAAGCGAGCGGAACCAATGAGCAAGCTTTTGGAATTGACAAAACTGGTGCTGCTTCTGGGGAAAGTAAAATAAGAAGTATGGAAAGAACACTAGCAGCTGTGGAAACTAAGCGGAACAAAATAATTCGAGCTTATGAAAAGATTGTAAAGTGGGGTTATGCTTACCTAAATAAAGAAGGAGAACTAGATTTTACTCTACAATGTAAGGAAATAATAAGTCTATCTGCTACAGAAAAAGTAAATATTGCAAATACAGCTATAATAGCGGGCATGATGAGCTTAGAGGCAGCAGTAGATTATATAAACCTTACAGAAATAACAACAGAGGAAGAAGTAAAAAAAATAAAGGCAGATTTAGCATATAGAACAAAATTGTTAGAGCTGTTAGAAAGACTTAGACAAATAGACACAGAAGGAAAGCTGGATAAATCTATACAAGAACAGATAGATAGTCTAATAACAGAGTTTGGACTTTATGAGGATGATGAATAATGTATCCAAAAGAAATCGAAAAGAAATTAAAAAAAGTTTTTAAATTCTATACAGATAAGCTTTTAAAAAAGTATAAGGAGAAGTTAGGGGAAGAGGGGTGGGTAAAGCTTAGTAATAAAGATAAAAAAGAATTTTTAGAAAAAATAAAAAAGGTTGCACTAGAGCAGGCAAGCCAGACCTTTGATAGTTGGAAAACTTTAAGTAAAGAAGAACTGGCAAGGAGTGATCTAACAGGAGCAAAGGAATGGATAAGAAAAAACTATCTGTTATTACAAAAATTAGAAGAAATAATACCAGAGCAGCTATTAAAGAACAGAGAAAAAGAGGTAATAAAAACATATAACATTCTTAATAAGTCTGTTGGATATAGGTTTAATAAATTACAGGTAGGAAATATAGGGAAAGGAGATTTAAAAAAACTTATACATGAAGTAAAAAAAATACCTAATCCTAATTTAAAAATAAAAATGTTGCTTGAAGATCTGGAAAAAGGAATTGTGCCAGACCAGCAAAGTTTATCCAGTTTAAAAAGCTGGATTAACAGAAGAAATGAGCTTTGGGCAAGGAATGAAACTGGAAACTTACAAGCAACCAATCTAAAAGATCTTTGGATAGAAAATGATATAGAAGAGTATATATGGCGTTCTATGCAGGATGGAAGAACTAGAGAAAGCCATTTGGAGAGAAATGGGAAAAAATACAAGGTAAGTGATGGGCTGCTTCCAGGAGAAGATTATGGATGTCGTTGCTGGGCAGAACCTATTACTAATAGAAGGAGGAAAAAGTAAAGATGCCACTAACAACAGAGCAAATTGAATATTTAAAAACAGCAGAAGGGATACAAGAACTTACAACAAACAACCTTATTCCAGCAACAGAGCCAATACCAATAACAGAAGATGGAGTAAATAAGTTTATAGAAGGTAACACAGAATTTAAAACTAAACTTACAAGAACAGCAGTAACAAGCTATTTAGGAGAAAAACTAGGGGTAACAGAAAAGGTAGAAGAACTTTTAGATAAGCCTATAATGCTTGCTACAGAAACAGAAAAATATAAAAAAGTAGCAGTAGCAGGGGCATTAGGAGGAGTAAAATATCCAGAACTTCTTTTAGGTAAATTAGATATGGGTAAGATAACATTTGGAGAAAATAAATTAGAAGGACTAGAAGAGCAGCTAACAGCATTAAAAACAACATATCCAGACTTATTTATAACAGATCCTAAACAAACACCGCCACCACTAGCAAGAAAAGAACCAGAGGGCGAAAAAGAAAAGATTAAAAGTGAAATAGAAAGATTATCTAAACTTTCTAAATCTACTGAAACTAAGGCAAAACTTTTAGCATTAGAAATACAATTAGCAAAATTAAATAAAGAATAATAGGGAGTGATAGAAAATGGCAGACATGATAACAACAGAAAGAATAGTAGGATTAAAAGAGGAATTAAGTCCAGGACTTAAATACATAAATGCAAATAAAGCACCATTTTACTTAAATTTAATAGCACTGGGAAAAGTAAAACCAATAGGCTCTACAACAGCTTCTTGGGTAGACTACAGCTGCGAGGGAACAGAAACAGTTATAACAGCAGCTCTTACAGATACAACAGGTACAAGTGTAACAGTTGCAGATCCAACAGTTTTCCCAGTAAATTCGTATATGCGGATTGATGAAGAGGTTATGCTAGTACAAAGTATAGCAGATAAAACTTTAACAGTAAAAAGAGGAGAACTAGGAACAACAGCAGCTACACACTTAATAAATACACCTGCTTACTTTATAAATGACAATATAGAAGAGGGAGCAGACTTATTAGGAGCAAGTTATAAGCCAGGGGAAAACTTTACAAACTATACACAGATTGTTAGGGAAGAAATTTCTATTTCTGGTACAGCCCAAGCTTTAGCAGTTCCAAGTGGTGGAGGACTGGATCCTTATTCTTTGGAAATGATAAGAAAAATGGATAAAGTAGTTGGTAAAGTAGAAAAAGCAATGGTAGCAGGTAAAAAATTTGCTACTGGAAAAAACAGAGGTATGGATGGAATAAGAACTATTTTAGATAAAGGGCAGATAGTAGATGGTATAGGAGAAAAAATAACAATGGAGAAACTGGAAGCCTTACTAAAAAAAGTATATCTAGTAGGAGCAGACTTGCAAAATGGATACTATGCTTTATATATTCCACCTAAACAGCAATCTAATCTAAACAAAGAGATAGAAAAATACATTGTTAAAGAAGAAACTAGCTCTACATTAGGAGCAGTAGTAAAAGAAGTTTATACAAGCTATGGAATAATTCCTTTGATTATGACTCCGAATTTACCAGATAATGAAATTTTGCTGGTAAACCATGAAAATTGTGAGATAAGACCTGTATCAAATAGAGATTTGTTCCATGAATATATGGGAAAAACTGGTGACAATATAAAGGGATTGATACTAGGAGAATTTACATTAGAAGTAAGAGGGATACACGAACAAGGAAAAATAGTAAATTTGGGGGTATAAATGAAATTAGAACATACAAAATATAAAAATGTAACAATATTAATAAAAGGGCAAGAAATAAATTTTGCTGAAGGAATAGCAGATGTACAAAATAATGTAATTGCTAAAGAATTATTAAAGCTTCCATACATAAAAGAAATAAAGGAACCTGAAATAGAGGAGAAATAATGATAGGATATGTGACATTAGAAGAGGCTAAGGAATGGCTTGCAACTAGATATGATATAGAAGGTATAGAAGATACAATTTTAACTAAAGCTTTATATCGTGCCTTTGATAAAATAGAACAAATCCCTGTAAGATTTAAGGGGGAAGGCGAAAAAGTCTTCCCTCGTATGGGAGAAAAGGAAGTACCATTTTTAGTTAAAATGGCACAAATGCTGGAAGCATACAGCATAGCAACAGGGAAAGAGGAAGAACAGGCACAAATGCTTAATGGGATAACTTCTAAGTCTATTGGAGATATGTCTGTGGCATATGATAAAAGTAAAAAAGCTGGACTTGCAAACTTTTGTAATGCACAGGCAGCACAAACATTAAAAAGGTTTGAAAGGAAGAGTTATTAATGTTTAGGGATGAAGACTTTGGATTTAATAAGATAAAAGAAGAATTGGAAAAACTTGGGAGAATGAAAGTTATTGTAGAAATTGATCCAGATAAAACCTATTCTACAGGGGAAAAAGTGGAAAAAGTAGCAGTTTGGATGGAGTTTGGAGCAGATGAATTTAATGTAAATTATCCAGCTCGTCCTTTTTTTAGAACAGGGTTTGATACCAACATTGAAAAGGTGAAAAAGCTCTATAAAAAAAGAGTAGATTTAATAATGGTAGGCTCTGGAACAGCAGAAGCTTTAGGGCATGAATTGGGAAAATACATGGTACAAAAAATAAAGGCTGTAATAGAAACTGGAGAGTTTGCAGCACTTGCAGAAAGTACAATAAAAAGAAAGGGTTCTGATAAACCTTTAATAGATACAAAATCTTTATTAACTAGCATTAGATACAGGATAGAGTGGTAATATGGAATTTAAATTAAATGAAGTTGTAACAAGTGCAGAAATGGCAAAATACAAGGTTATAAAGAAAATAAAGGGAGACCTTAGAAATCCGAAAGGGCAAGAGATAGAAGAAGAATATCCAATGTTTCTATATAAGAAAACTTTAAGAACCTATAATCCAGATATTGGAGATGGTGGAAGAATATCTGGACAATTATGTGGAAAAATTTTAAAGATATATCCCTTAAAATATGGGGATTATATTCTTATAGAAGATGAAAGATATAAGGTAACCGAAGTGCTGCCAAGACTACGTGCAGATTTTAAAGAGTTTGTGCTGGAGAAAACAGATGAATAGAAGAAATGTAGAAGTAGACTTTTTAGAAAAGATACAGGAAATTACTGGAATACAAGTGTTTTCTAGTGTAGATTTGCAATATATGAATGCAGAAGATCTAGAAAAAGAAAGATGTGTGAGCAGAACTCTTGCAACAGAAATAGTAGAAAAATATAAAAAAGAGCATGATGAAGAAAATAACAGAGTATATGAGCAGGTAAATATATATAAAAACACTATTTCTTTTGTATTCATAGGGGATTCGAGACATGTTCAAAAAACTCTTGAATTTTTTGAACATATACAGGGACGAGGCTGGTGGATAGCTAGAAATGGCTTTAAATATGTAATAGAAAATGTTGGAAGCATAATGGATATATCTACAGCACTTCCAGCAGGCTATATAGAAAAAAATGTAGTGGATATAGCTGTAAGGGTGCAGGAATCGAGTATAGCAAAAATTCCACTTGTAAAGAGGGTAGATTATAAAATAGGAGGGATAGTAAATGTCCGAGATAATTAAAGGGGCGGAAAAGGTAATTGTATTTCTTAATACACATAAACCAAGTGCTATAGACCAGGCAACCGTAAATATAATAGGTGCTTTTACTACTAAAAAAGATGTAGAAGAGCAGCTAGTAACAAAAATAGAAGATGTTAAAGGATTGGAAACAACAGAGTTGCTATATGCAAAGATTAGGGATTGTTTTGCAGCAGGAGCAAAGCAAATTTTAATTTTTGGTAAAAATCAGACCGCTGGGTCAGAGGACTACGCAGATTTATTTAATAGTGTTCTAAATGATTGGTTTGGAACAATAACAGATGAAACAGAAATAGAAAAAATAACTTTAATGTCTAAAGAGCTAGCAGCAAGGCAGAAAATGTTATTCTGGACACCACCAAAAGAAACAGAGATAAATGTAGCATTAACAGATAAAATGGCAGGAATAGCAGCCCAGGGAACAGCTATAATTATTTCTAGAAACCAAGATGAAGCAGATGCCATTGTAGCAGGGTATGCTATACCACAAAGTCCTGGAGCTATTTTAATAGCTAATAAAGTTATGAATGGTGGAATAGATGGAGGGCTAAGTGGAGCAGAACAAGCAACCATAAAAAAAGCTAAAGGTTCTTATTTTGCCAGAGCAAAAGGGCAAATAATTCTTGCAGAAGGAAGAACAGTAACAGGAGATCCAATAGACTTTATACATTGTCTATATGCCCTAAAGTTTAGACTGGAAGAAGATATGACAGCATATCTTATAAATACTCCTAAGCCAAGTTTTGATGACCTGAGCCCTTTAAAGACTACCATATTAACAAGGACAACCCAATTCGAAAATTCTGGAGCTTTGATTGCAGGGAAAACAGTTATTACTTTTCCAACGTTAGAAGAAATACCAGACAACGACATTTTAAATGGGGTTTTAACTGGGGTAAAAATAGAGGTTAAATATAGATATGGAACTACAGAGATAAATGGAGATATATACTTTGCAGTATAGAAGGGGGAAAATAAATGGCAAACAATTATAATTATGATGTCGCCAAGCATGACATTGTACTTACAATAGGAGGAGTTCCATATGCTTTAAAAGATTATGGGGCAGATACTAAAGTAACAATCGCATATGAACAGGACTTTAGAACAGAGGTAACAGGAACAGATGGAGATGGAACAACATCTGAAAACCATAACAGAAATGCTATTGTAACTGTAAAAATATTACAGACCTCTCCATTAAATGCAATATTACAAACAGCCGCTTACAGTGGAGAACAGTTTTTACTTGCACATATAGATAAAAACTTTAATGGAGATGTGGGAAGCGTATCTAGTAAAGCATATTTTACAAAAATTCCAGACTTAACTCTAGGAACAAATGCAGCAACAAGAGATTATGCAATAAGGGCTATTAATTTAAGACCAACATTTTCGCTAGTATTAGGAGGAATATAAAAGCATGAGAAAAGAAGTAGTAGAAATAAATGGAAAACAAGTAACAATTATGGAGCAGCCAGCAAGTTTTACTTTGGATCTGGAAAGAAAGTTTGGAAATAAAAAAGATTTGGTAGAGTATTGCCAGGAGATTTTAAAATATCCAGCAGGCATAAATAAACCATTAGAAGAAATACTTAATATACCAGAAAAAGTGGCTTGTGAAGGAATGGAACTTTCTTTAGTAAAAGATGGAAAGAAAGATTTAAGAACAGCTTTAAGATTATTTATGTCTATTTCTGGGGAAAATGGAGAAAGCAATGCTGCTTATGTAGCAGAAACTTTTATAAAAGAAGTAAAAAAAGATGTTAATACTTTTAAATATTCTAAACTAACAGAGATGGGAGCGAAAATATTTGAGCAAGTGGGTGACATAGGGCATTTGCTTACTATAAGAAACATCTTTCGTAACTTGTAATAGTTTAGATAAAAAAATAGGTGACTATGAAGTAGAAAGATTTAATAATCCAATACAAGAGCTTATAACTTTTGTAGGTGGATTTTTAAAAGATTTCTCTAAGGCAGAACAGATGTCTTATAGAGAACTTGTAAGCACAGCAGAAAGAATAATTAGTTATAGAAAAAATTATTAAAAAAAGGTGAGATAAATGGAAGCAGTAAGAAAGCTAACAGTAGACATAATGAGCTACTTAAAGGGCGATGGATTTAAAAAACTAGAAAATGAAATAGATAAATCTAAAAAAGGTTTTTTAGGAATAGAAAGCCTTTCTGCTTCTACTTTTCTAAAAATGGGAGCAGGAATTTTTTCTATAACTAAGTTGATGGGAGAATATAACAAATCTATCCAGGCAGCACAATACCAAATGGAACAAGAGACAAAGTTGTATTCTACCATGAAAGGGCAAGGATTTAGAGAAGAACAGATAGAAAATATAAAAGCTTATGCAAGTGAACTACAAAACTTAGGGGTTGTGGGGGATGAAGTAACACTAGCAGGAGCACAACAATTAGCAACATATAATCTTACAGAAAAATCTTTAAAGACTTTAATGCCAGTTATGCAAGATATAATAGTACAGCAAAAAGGACTTAAAGGAACAGGACAAGATGCAGTAGGAGCAGCTAACATGCTGGCAAAAGGACTACAAGGGCAAACAGGAATGTTACTAAAAGCTGGTATTTCTTTAACAGAACAGCAGGAAAAACTTATAAAAGTAGGAACACAGGAACAGAAAGTAGCAGCACTTGTAGAGGCTGTTACAATGAATGTAGGAGAGCAGAATAAAGCTTTTGCTGCTACTCCAGAAGGAAAAATAGTGCAAGTTCAAAACCGTATAGGTGATATGTATGAAAATGTAGGTTTTAGATTGAGAAAATCCAGATATGAATGGTTTTCTTTTCTGGGGGATAATCTAGATGGAGCAGAAAAATTCGTAATGGCAGGACTGGACACCTTAGAAATGCTTAAAGATGGAGCAATGGGGGCAGCTAAAGGGATATATAAAGCTTTTACAGATATGCCAGAAGATGTACAAACAACAATAAAGCTTATAGCTGGATTTTTAGCTATAACAACTTTTCCTGTTACAGCAGCAGTAGGAGTTATTCTGGATATAATAGGAGCTTTTAATGGACAAAAGTCTGTAACAGAAGACGCTTTTAATGCTCTTATGAAGTATCTGGACTACGACTATAACTTCGAAGGTTTAAAAAAAGATGTGAAAGAACTATGGAAAGCTTTTGATGAAGGTGGCTGGGTAGCAGCATTTTTGCATAATCTACAAACCAGCATAGGACTAATAGGAGATGGAGCTACAGTAATAGCAGGAGTAGCAATAGGACTTAAAACAGGAGATTACAGCCTTGCAAAAAAAGGACTAAATAAAGGGAAAGAAAGATGGGATGATAACCAAGATTATTTAGGGAAATTTATAGAATCTAAAAGAGATATACCATCTTTACCAGTAAAGGTGCTAGTAGGAGCAGATGGAATAGATTATAATAAATCTTTGTTAAATAGCACAAAGCCATATATAAATATTCCTAAAGAAAAAGATTTTGTAGAACAGGAAGTTTATAGAAAATATTTAGGAGAAACTTCCAAAATAGAACCATTAGTGCAAGATGTAAATTATAATGTTACCCCATTTAAACCAAATATAGATAAGAAAATTATACAAGAAGTACAACAAATACCAGTAGGGGAAAATAAATTTAAAATAGAGCCAGAAATAGGAAAAATAGAAATTCCTAAGCTTCAGCCGTTAAATTTAGATCCAGGACTAAAAAATAATTTTGAAAAGAAGGAGACACATGTAAATTTTAAATTTGAACAAAAAAACGAAACTAAAATAGAAGGAAGTCCTTTGAGTAAAGCAGAATTGGAAGATGTAATAACTAGAGTAAATAAGAAAAATAATAACATAGGATTTGCTACAGCTTTAAAAAATATGTATGGGGAAGGGATAAATAATGTTTAAAATATCTGACATACTAAAGAAAGCAGGAGAAAAGGCATTACCAGACTTTTTTCATGCCAAATCTACTTTAGGTGGAATAGAACTGGAGGTAATATCTTCTAAAAGTGAAACTACAAAGATATCTAGTACAAATAGAAGAGTGGAGAAAGGTTTTAATATTTCAGACAGCTCGAGAAGTGAATGTCTACTACTTAATATAACAGTTGTAGATAATTCCTTTAATTACTTAACGAATAGAGTAAATTTAAAAAAGCTTGCTAACAGTGGGGAATATACAGAGTTTAATTATTCTGGTAGAGATTTTTACGACCATGTAATTATAACAGATATTAAAGAGATAGAAAGCTTTCAGCAGGCAACAGGACTGACATATGACATTTCTCTAAAAATAATAAAAACAGCGGAAATAGAGATAGAAGAAAAAGTAAGTACTAAGACTACAAGTGGTGGAGATAAGATAGTTAAAACAGCAGAAGTAAAAGCACCTACTCCAAAAGAAAAAGAGCAAGGAAGTACTATTCTTAAAGTCTTTACAGATATTTTTAGAGGAGGAGTTAAATGAAAATAATAGAAATAGACTTGAAAGAATTGAAAACAAACCACATAGAAGCAGATGTTCCAGGAGAAAATTTTAAATTGGATTTTCTTTATAACAGCTTTGATGGATACATGTATATGGGAATAATAGAAAATACAGGAAATAGGGTATTAGGACATACAAAGATAGTACCTAACATAGATTATTTAAATATAAATAAAAGAAAAACAGACTGGGGAAAGCAGCTAAGAATTATAAAAGTAAATGAATTTGCAGAAGAAAAAGATAAAATAACACCAGAAAATTTCAGTAAAGATTATAAATTATTTTTAATAGGAGAGGAAAATGAAATATGAATTATGGCAGCAGGTAAGAGAGGTAAAAATTGGAGAAATGCTATTCAAATTCGATGATTTAGATATTGACTTTGAAATAACAAAAACGAATGATACCAAGACTAACCAGGCTGTTATTTTTCTTTATAATCTAGCTGAAACTACCAAAGAGAAATTAAAAAAAGGCTTGTTATGTACTGTAAGAGATGGTTATAAAAACTATAATAAAGTATCTTTTAATGGAATTGTAGATAAAGTAAATACCTACAGAGATGGGGAAGACTTTGTAACTAGAATAATAGCGACTCCCAGCAATGTTGCTTTTACTAATACAGCTATTAATGTACAATTTAAAGCTAATATAAGACCTAGCGAAATATTAAAAACATTAAACAGTATAACTCCATATACCATAGAAATAATGGATTTGCCAAAGGATACCCCATATCCAGGTGGGAAGATTTTTTCTAATCGGCTTAGTAAGGTAATAGAGATATTAGGCAGAGATACAGGAGCAAAGGTAAATGTAGATGAAAATAGAATTTATTTTAAACAGCCATCTAAAGCATATTCGAAGGCAATTCGAATAGGAGCCGAAGAGGGACTTATAAATATAGAAAAACTAGAAGATAAAACAAATAAAGAGAGATATCTAATAGAAACATTAATGATACCAGATATAGTGGAAGATGCTATTTTAGAGATAGATAGTAAATATTACCCTGGAACATATAGGGTAGTAGAGCTAACCAGGAGTGCACAAGGACTAGAGGAATTTAGTGTCTATGCAGTAGCAGAGGTGGTTAAAGGAAATGAACAACGAGCAGAATGAAATGAAAGAAATTTTGGATTATATAATAAATGAACTAAAAGAAGAAGTACATACATCTTTACCAGGAAGAATAGAAAAATTAGACCTAGTAAAAGGATATTGTACAGTCCAAATTTTACCTAAAAGAATACTTTGTAGAGAGATAGTAAGTGTTCCACCTCTAATAGATGTAATGTTAGATTTTAAAAATTTTGGTGGTTGGAAGATAAGATACCCATATGTAAAAGGAGATTTAGTGTGGGTGGGATTTTCTGAACTAGATTATTATAATGTCTTAGATGGTAAAGAAAAGGAGCCAGTTAGTTGGGATAGATTTAGTTTAAATGGAGCATATATAAAAGGCTCTATTACCCCTAGTAGCTTAAATTATAATAGTAGCTATCTAGAAGACATAGTAATAGAGGGAAAAGGCACTATTATTCTTATCAAAGGTAATGGAGAAATTTTTCTTAAAACAGGTGCTAATAAAATGGTAATAGAAAGTGATCTGGAGATAAAAGGAAATATAACACAAACAGGCAATTTTACACAGACAGGAAATATAACAACTACAGGAAGTATAGGAGCTACAAAAGGTATTACATCTGTAACTGGAGATGTAAAAGCTGGAGATATAAGCCTACTGGAACACACACATGGATATGAAAAACCACAACATCCAGCAGGAAGTGCAAAAACTACAATAGCAGGATAGGGGGAAATATGGGAACAAGCATAGAGTTAGACCAAAATAATGAAATAGTTTTTGATGAAACAGGTCAATGTGGACTTGTTTCTGAAAACGAAGATATCATGCAGGCAATAAGAGTGGAATTATCCCAGAATAAAGAACAATGGTTGTTAAATACAAATTTTGGGGTACCTTGGCTAAATAAAAGTAATACTGGAGTGCTACAAGGAAAGTTAGAGAATAGGCGAATTATAAACGAAGTATCCAAGGTAATAAAAAAATATGAAGTGGATAGAATAAAAAATATAGAATTTACAGATAATAGTAATTTAAAAATAGAAATAGTTCTAAAAGGGCAGGATAGGGAGGTAATAATTTGATTTATATAACAGAAGATGGCTTTGTTGTCCCTACACTTACAGACATATATAAAAGAAAATTAGCAGAATTTAAAACTGTAAAGCCAGATATAAGGGTAACAGATAGTAATATAATAATATCTCTACTGAAATTTGACGCAGCAGAGGAATATGATACAGACTTACAGGGGCTAGCACAATATAATAACAGGAGTATATACACAGCTACAGGGCAAGATTTGGGTATAATAACAAGTTATTTAAATATGAGATGGAGAGCAGCCACAAAAGCTACAGCAAAAATAGAAATAGAAGCAGAGGCAGGAACAGGGATTCCAGCAGGCTGGGGAGTAGAAACAGAAGATGGAAAAAAATATGTAACTTTAAATACTGTAACAGAAATAGTAGACCAAAGTAAAAAGAAAGAATTAGAAGTTATTGCATTAGAAGCTGGAAAGATAGGTAACACAGAAGAAAATACAATAACGGTAATGACACAAGTTTTAATTGGAATAACTAAAATAACTAATCCAGGGGCAGCAGTAGGAGGAAAAGATGCCGAAAATGACAGCGAATTAAGACAAAGATTTTTGGAAAGGGTAGACAGAATAAATAGTTTTTCCTGTGATGGAATTAGAAACTATGTTGTAAAAAATAGTACTGTAGATAGATGTCAGGTGCTAGAGAATGAAACAGATGAGTATGACGCAGGTGGAAGACCACCGCATTCATATGAAATTATTGTGACAGGCGAAACTGATGAAAATATGTTCCAGGTTATACAAGATTATAAACTAGCTGGGATAAGAACTTGGGGAGATATAAGAAGAAAAATAGGAAACATTACATATGGATTTTCTAGGGCAACTGTAAAAGACTTGTATGTAAAAATAGATATTACAGCAAGCAAGGAATACTGGAGAGCTCAGAACATAGACAAGATAAAAAAAGCTCTTATCTCTTATGTAGACAATGTGGATGTTGCGAGCATTGTATATATATGGAAACTTATAGGAGAAACCTACCAAAATTCGGAAGGAATAATAAACTTAGGGGTACAGCTAGGAGATAGCTTAGAAACTTTAAGAAACATGGATTATGAGCTTGTAGACAAAAATATTCCAAGGCTATTAGAAGAAAATATAACTGTAAATGTGGTAATAGAGGAGTGAGTAAAATGAACTTAGACAGAATTCCACATATCTTCCATGACACCAAGTATGCTTTTAAACTATTTGAAATAGTATATGAGAAACATAGAAGAAAGCGGCAGATGTGGCAAGAACTAAATAATTTTAAAGATTATACTAAATTATCTGGAGAAGCTTTAGACCACTTTGGTGGGAATTATAAGATATTTAGAGAAGGACTAACAGACATAGAGTATATGAATAAAATAAAGTTTGAACTAGCTTCGATAAGCTTTGTAGGGAATATAGAAGACCTTACAAATATGTTAGCTTTTTATTTCCAGAGGGATCCAGCAGAATTTACATTGCTGGAAGCTACAGGTAAATTAATCTTAATAATACCAGATATGCTGGATATAGAAGAAGTAAAGAAAACAATAAAGAAAGTAAAGTCCGCTGGAGTGGGGTTTTTAATAGACTTTGATGTATATATTATAGATTTTACATTAGTAGATTTAACAGAAAAGACACTTACAGAGCTTACAGAAATAAAATTGGATAGAGGGGAGGATATTTATGCCGTTTATTAACGATCCACAAGGACGCCAGGAAGTAGAAAAAGTATCAAGAAGGCTTAAACTTCCAGTTTGGAAATCTATATGTAAAGGAGAATTCCGAAAATGGTGGAATGAATGGTGGGATAAAATAGATACATTTGCAGAAGCAATAGAAGCAGTAGAAATAAAAGCAGGAACAGGATTGTCTGGTGGTGGGAATTTAACAGAAAATAGAACTTTAAGTTTAAAAGAAGCTACTAAGACAGACTTGGGTGGAATAAAAATAGGAGAAAATTTAACTTATAATCCTACAACTGGAGCAGTAGATGGAAATCCTACATATACGCATCCAACAACAGAAGGTAACAAACATATTCCAGCAGGAGGAGCAGCAGGGAATATAATTCTTTGGGGAAGTTCTGGAACAGGAACTTGGGGAAAATTAAAATACACAGATATAGTAGGAACACCTACAAGTTTAAAAAACCCTTATAGCTTAACACTACAGTTTAATGGGATAAATCAAGAGGGATATAATGGGGAAACTGCTAAAACAATAAATATAACACCAGTAGGAATAGGAGCAGCAGAAAAGACACATAAACATAGCAAAGATGATATAACAGATTTATCTTTAAGTAAACCTTTAACAATAAAATTTAATGGAACAAGCCAAGGAGATTATACAGGAGAAGTAGCAAAAGAAATAAACATAACATCAGCAGGGATAGGAGCAGAGCCAGTCTTTAACAAAAATTCTGCTTTTAATAAGAACTTCGGAACAGTTGCAAATACAGTATTAGATGGGGCTAAACTGGCAGAAACACTGGGTATTCCTTATGGTGGTTCTTTAAATACAACAAGTGCCAAAGTAGTGGGAACGGCTTATTATGACAGTACAACTAAAAAAACTTATAAGTGTACTGTAGCAAATTCATTAAATTACGCAGATAGCACAAAATATGAGGCTATTTCAAATAATGACTTATTAGCGAAATTACAGAATTTAAATATAACTCCAACAAAACTTTGGACAGGAAGTGTAGCAAATACTACAATACAAATTCCAGCATTAAAAAAGTATTCTGTTATTTTTTGTAATATAAATTTACATAAATTAAATAGTTATATTTTTATAAAAAATGTTACTGGGGGTGGAGATGACGACGCTGATAATGGCGCAGGGGCTGGATTTACTTTGAATTTTTCTGATAACTCCTTAACAATAAGAACAATAAGAAATAATTATTCTACTCCAACAATAAAAGAAATATGGGGAATAATGTAATTAATATCCAATTGCTTCCCAGAAAGCGCCACCATTGTCATTTTTCCAAATAATAGCATTTGTTAAAGAGTAATTTTTTACTCTTATTGCTTCTATGTAAGAATTACCAGCAGTAGAAGAAGTTACAATTTTTGTAATTTGGATATTTTCTACTTTACTTGAAAAACTAATTGGAAAAGTTATAGTTACGCTAGACATGGTAGGAGTTGCTCCAACTTTTCCCCATTGTTTTATTGCACCTGTAATAAGATTTTTTTCCCAGCTACCATTTATATTAGAACCATATTCAAATATCTTGAAATTCTGTAATTAAAATTATTTGTAAAATATAGAAGAAATATAAATTGGTTTACTTCCTAATTCCGCTTTTATATATAGTTTAAAATTTATTACTTTAAAATGTATTTGTTCTCCTGATGGAATTTGAAACCAATATTCACCATCTGTTGAACGTGCTAATTTTCCAAAAATAAACTTACTTTTTAAAGAAGAAATAAAATCAACATCATATATCACTACATATTCTTCTGCTATTGATTCTTCTGGAGTTAATTCAAATTCTTGATAAGTTTGAATAGCTTGTATGGTATTTAAAGGAAAATATTTTAAAGGCTTAAAACTTATTTTTTTACTGTAATTCTGTAATTAATAGCTTCTGATATACTATACTTGCTAAAAATATGTATATCAGGAGGAAATAATGATGAAGAACTATAATAAAGCAAATTTAGAGGTGTATGAAATGTATTTGGAAAGTAACAAAGCAAGGAATTTTGAAACGCTTAATACTACATATAGGGTGTATAAAAGTAATATGCTACAGTTTATGCAATATCTACAAAAAAATGAGGGAAACAGGTTATTGTTGAGTGATAGCACTATGAAGAATTGTGTATCTGTTTTAGAAAGATATATAAATTTTTGTAGGGAAAGTGGAAATAATAATCAGACAATTAATAATAAGCTTACAGCTATATCAAGTTTTTATATTTGGGCTGTAAAAAGAGATCTTATATCTCACCATCCCTTTATGCACAAGTTAGATCGTTTGCGAAAAGGGGCATTTGACAAGCGTAGAGAAAGCTATTTTTTAAATATAGAGGATATCATAAAGGCTAGGATACTTATGCAGCATAACTATAAAAAATTTGATATCCAATCTAGGCTTTTATGGGAATTATTTCTGGAAAGTGCTTGTAGAATATCTGCTGTACAGAATTTAACATTCTCTCAATTAGATTTAAAAAATGGTTATTTTACTGGTGTAAAGGAAAAGGGAAACAAGATGGTAGATGTCATTTTTTTAGATAATACAGAAAAAATTCTGAGGGAGTGGATAGAGTACAGAAAAAACAATAACATAGATATAGATTATATCTTTATTACCAAAGAAAATAAAGAATACAGGCAGATGGCTCAAAGTACCATAAGAAACAGGATTAAGAGAATAGGGGAGCTGATAGGATACAATAAATTATATCCCCACACTTTAAGGAAAACAGCAGTAAACTTATTAAAAAATTGGAGTGATCTTAATACTGCTTCAGAATTTGCAAATCATGCAGACACTAAAACCACAGCAGAACATTATATCAAGGCAAGGACTGGAACAGAAAACAGAAATAAAATATTGCAAATAAGGAGAGAAAAAGGGCTTATTTAAGCCCAAAAAGTTGGTTAAATTATCGAATTTACACAATTTTTTAAAAATAAGAAGTGCTATAAAGACTTATATTTTCTAAATTCTTAACTTTTTTAAAAATAGCAGCTCTTTCTTAAAAGAGTAAGTGCTATTTTTTTAAAAATTTCTAAAAGCTAGAAAAAATATAGGTT
>PPYF01027571.1_pt1 | contig 21021 bp, 18 predicted proteins | sample 1559871 | NCBI WGS metagenome assembly PPYF01 (sample SAMN08240021, study PRJNA423297) | Human gut metagenome, whole genome shotgun sequencing project.
AAAAAACACTCACCTATTCCAGGTGAATGCCTTATCAAAATTTCCTTATTTTGTTGTCTATGACGCTTATTCAGATATGCCTGCATATCTGCTAAAATGTAATTGCCAGCAATTATATTTTCACGTGGGTATGGGGACGTAATCCCCATCAAGTCTGCCACTCGTAAGTAATACAATATTGTCAAAATGACAATACTGTAATACACGGGTGGATCTTGCTCTAGTTGTAACATGTTCATTTATGCAATAATAGGCCCAAATGGGCACTTTCACCATTCGAGCCTATATATTATATGCCTTTCAAATTATAGCTTAAAAAGTAGCTGTCTAGACTGTATGTTTTTACTGTAGAATTGATTTTATGGAAAACGGTGTCAATTCATTGCAGATTTGTTTTAATATCTATTCTCTGATAATTTGCATTATGAGAAGTTTCAGGATGGAACGGCAAAATGCATTGAGGATGAGATACCGTTTGAGTTGCCGGAGGGATGGGCATGGGCAAGAATTTTTTCTATCACAGAAGATTTACCATATGGAACTGCAAAAAAATCAATGCAAACAGGTCTTGTGGCAGTGTTGCGTATGGGAAATATTCAATCAGGTGAAATTGACTATTCAGATCTTGTGTATTCCTCAGATATTGACGATATTGCAAAGTATACTCTTATAAAAAACGACTTGCTTTTCAATAGAACAAACAGTGCTGAATGGGTAGGTAAAACTGCTATATATCGTGGAAATATACCTGCAATGTATGCAGGTTATCTAATAAGGATGCGAGCATTTATTGATTCAGAATATTTGAATGTAGTAATGAATAGTGGCTATGCAAAGGCTTACTGTAATTCAGTAAAAACAGATGGTGTAAATCAATCGAATATTAATGCACAGAAATTAGGCAATTTTTTAGTACCTATTCCATCTCCTGCCGAACAGAAGCGTATCTCAACCAATATTGTTGATTTGATTCCAAGAATTTCGATGATTCAAAGAGAAAAAGAGCATATAGCAGAGTTGATTCTTCAAACGAAAGCCAAAATCCTCGACCTTGCCATTCATGGAAAGCTTGTGCCGCAGAATCCAGATGATGAGCCTGCTTCTGTTCTTATGGAACGCATCCGTGCAGAAAAAGAAGAGCTGATTAAACAAGGAAAAATCAAGCGTGATAAGAAGGAATCCATCATCTTCAAAGGTGAGGATAACTCTTATTATCAAAGAGTTGAAGCAGAAGGGGCTACGATTATCCAGCGAGTAGATGTCCCATCAACATGGGAAGTTTGCCATTTGCAGGATATTTCTTATCCTATTTCCAGCATAGGTATGCAAATAAAAAGCGAAGAAACTCAAAATGATGGACTATTTCCAGTAATAAGCCAAGGGAGGTCTTATATCGATGGATACTGTAGTGATGAATCAAAAGTTATCTATGATTTCCCGATAATATTATTTGGTGACCATACTCGAAATGTAAAGTATATTGATTTTCCGTTTATTGTAGGTGCCGATGGAACAAAACTTCATAAAATAATTCAAGCTAACGAAAAGTATGTCTATTATTGGATGTGTCATGCTTCGGAACATATTGCAGACAGAGGGTATGCCAGACATTATAATCTTCTGCAGAAGAAATGTTTTATGCTTCCGCCATTTGCTGAACAAAATCGAATTGTTAATTGCATAGAAAAACTGTTTGCACAACTTAATAGCATTTGTGATGCTTTATCTTGATCAACAGCCGCCCTCGTATGAAGGCGGCTGTGATTTTACCAGGTTACAATTTTATCTACAAGAGCCTGTTGTTCGCTAGCGGTTCTGCGGAGATAAATACGAGTTGTTTCAATGCTTTCATGCCCCATTAGATCAGCAAGCAAAGCAATATCATTATACTTTTCGAGAAAATTCTTTGCATAACGATGGCGGAAAGAATGAGGATAAACCACCTTTTTATCAAGTCCATATTTGTCAGCGTAGTTTTTGAGTTGCTGAGAAATACCACGGGTAGTAATTCGATCTCCATAACGGTTCAAAAACAAATAGCCGGAGGAACGGTTTGTTTCCTCCAGCCATTCGACGGTCTCCGCTCTTAACTTTTTCGGTATGTAGAGTCTACGTAGTTTACCTCCTTTGGTATACAGATCAAAATACCCGAGCTCAACATGTTCAATTTTGATCTGGATAAGTTCACTGACACGGGCACCGGTTGCAGCCAGATACCAGACTACAAAGTACCATTCCGTGTTACCATCCTTTTTGAGCTGCTTCTTCAAGAAGTTGTAATCGGCATTGCTGATCACGTTCTCAAGAAAGTTCTTCTGCTGAACCTTTACAGCTTTCAGCTGCAGCTTGTCTTTTCCCAAATAAGTTAGATACTTGTTGATGGCCTGAATGCGAAGATTCACTGTCTTGGGTTTGTAAAACTCCATCAGATATCCTTTGTAGGCTAACAGGTTTTCCTTACTGATGCCATCATAGTGGGCGTGGTAATATTCCACCGTCCACAAATACGATGTGATCGTATTTTCGGAAAGATTGCTCTTTCTCAGATGTTCTTCAAATGTGCCTTGCTGCTTCATAATAAGCGGCCTCCTTATAATATTTTTTGCGGCTTTCCGCACAAATATTATAAAGGGAATATGTGACTTTCTCTTATTATGAGAAGATTGGCGACAAAATCGAAAATATCGATGATGAGATTCCTTTTGATTTACCTGATAGCTGGTCTTGGTGTAGAGGCTATTCGTGTTTTGAAGGCGTAAAAAGTACAAAGCCTCAAGGTGAGTTTTTCGATTACATCGATATTGATGCTATCGACAACCGACTTCACAGAATCAAGGCGTCTAAACATCTTTTAGTATCCGATGCACCAAGCCGAGCTAACAGAGAGGTAAAGATCGGTAGCGTTTTATTTTCATTGGTTAGACCCTATCTTGAAAATATTGCACTGGTAGAAGAAAAACATAGCCATTGCATAGCTTCTACCGGCTTTTATGTCTGTAATTCAAACGGAGTATTTTTGCCAGAATTCATGTTTTATTTGATGATTTCAGGCTATGTGGTAGGTGGTCTAAACCGGTACATGAAGGGTGACAATTCTCCGTCCATAAATAAAGATAATATAGAAGGTTGGTTATATCCCATACCACCGATCGAGGAGCAAAAAAAGATATTCACTAAGCTGCAGACGGTGTTTGCAATGATTGAGAGTGTAGAAAAGGGCCTCAACTGAGGCCTCTTTCAATTAAAGTGATGAGGGAGAATGCTGCTGAAACAGCAGTTTCAATTCGTTTTTGTTCGGAAACTGGTGGCAAAGGAACAAGCATTTCTTTCAGCGTAAGTGGCTTTAGCTCCTTCTGATTTGTTGATCCTTCGCCTTTCTTTTCAAGTGCACCCTGATTTGCTTTCATAAAAGCATACAAATAGAAAGCTTGAATACAGCTAAAGCCACGAATAATGGTGATATGAGAATCGGGAACTATTGGAAGCCCGCTATGGTTATCTGATGTTCGGTAAAAACCCACACGGCCCAATGTACCCGTTCCGGTAGAGTTAACTACGATGTCCCCATCCTGCATATATTCGTTTGTTGGATATCTACCCAACGTACTTTCGTCCAAATATAATGCTAAATCAATGTCAATGCCGTTATATTTGGTGTTACATTTCTGCGCAAAAACAAGAATTCCACTTTCATCGATATACTTGGGAGATTTTCCCCGTCGTATTTCCTTACTGCAGCAATTCTCCAAACGTACCCATTCCCACGTATCGGGGATATCAAACGGGATTTCTTCGTCAATACAACGCACTTCCGAACCAATCTTCTCATAATAAGAGTTATCCTCACCTTTGAAGATGACAGATTCCTTCTTATCACGCTTGATTTTGCCCTGTTTGATGAGCTCTTCTTTCTCCGCACGGATGCGTTCCAGAAGAACAGAAGCAGACTCATCATCTGGATCCTGCGGCACAAGCTTGCCACGAATGGCAAGGTCGAGGATTTTTGACTTTGTGATTTGAATGATCTTTTTCAGATCACCTTTATTAGTGTCTATATCGTCAATAATGTGAAGCGTACTATCTGCAATTTTACATATTTTCTCTTGCTCACTGCGTGGAGGTAGTGGCAAGTAAGCCCCCAATACAATTTCACGTCGTATTCCTGGAATAATTCCATTTGCCTGTGCTGTTATATTACTGAGCATAGCAGAAATAGCTATATACAGATATTGAGGCGTAATAGCACTTGTACATCTCAGAGCCATGATTTGCCTTGCAATATGGGCATCAATAATATCACAAAAAGCCATCTTTCCCACGCCAGATCCTTTAACCGTCAGTAGAAGATCACCTATTGTTGCGTGCGTTGTAGGTGTAATAGTCCAACGATTGATAATAACCTTTCCATGTTCAAGATTACTTGCTCCTGTGATATATGGAATACCTTCGCCAGTGTCATTGTATCGATCAGGAGTTAAGTCCTGTCCTGAATATAGTTCAATCACATCCGAGTAATGGCACCACGCCCACCCTTCTGGCAGCTCAAACGGTATTTCATCCTCAATGCATTTCACGCTGCCGTCAGCGAACTTCTCATAATGCAAATTATCCTCACCTTTAAAGATGATGGAATCGTTCTTAATATCCTTCTTTTTTAATTTTCCTTCTTTAAACATTTGTTGCTTCTGTTCACGAATTTTCTCCAACAGAACCGATGCTGGCTCATCATTTGGATCTTGTGGAACAAGTTTTCCTCGAATGGCAAGGTCAAGGATTTTCTGTCTTAATGCCTTAGTATCCATTATTCTTCCACCTTTCCAATTAACTGTTCCAGTTCTGCAACGGCTTTTGCTATGTTATTAGATTTCTCTTTAATCATATCAAGCAATTCTGTAAGAGTATAATCATCTGTTTCAGAATTTGCTTTCATCCATGAGATATCCAAACTTGTCTTATCACGAGCTAAAATATCTTCAATAGTAAATCTACGCCATCTTCCATTTGGATTTTCTTCACTGTATGTTTCTGCACGCTTGCTTAAATCACCATCAGCATAACATTTCACAAAATCATCAAAATGTTCAGGTTTCAGGGGATTCGTCTTTCCGAAAGAAGGCATATCATTTCTCAAGTCATAAATCCAAACTTCTTTTGTGTTATGCTTATCAGTTTTTCCACGAGTAAAGAACAGCACATTCGTTTTAACACCCTGGGCGTAGAAAATACCTATAGGCAGACGAAGAATCGTATGTAAATTACATTTATCCATTAAGTCAAGACGGATACGTTCGCCATCACCATCAGCAAAAAGAACATTATCCGGCAGGACTACTGCAGCTCGTGCTTTGCCGTTTGCTTTCAAACTACGGTAAATATGCTGAAGGAAGTTCAGCTGCTTATTGCTTGTTGGAAATGTAAAGTCATCACGTGTTGCACGCTCTCCGCCTTTTTTGGTACCGAAAGGTGGATTAGTTAATACAACATCATAATCCTTCATACTCATACCCGCATTGGAGAGCGTATCACCCAGTGTAATTTTTCCTTCAATATCATGCAGCATAGCATTCATCAATGCCAAACGGTGCGTATCATGCACCAACTCACAGCCAGTGAATGCTTCTTCTCTTTCAAATTTAGCTGTATCAGCATCTAAATCAAAGAAATCATCTGTCTGAGATCGAACATACTGGCTGGCAGAAATCATAAAGCCAAAGGTTCCGCAGGCAGGATCATTACATCGTTCTCCCGGTTGTGGTTTCACTAATTTTGTCATTATATCGATTAATACACGAGGGGTAAAATACTGACCTGCGCCAGATTTCTTCTCGTTAGCATTCTTTTCCAAAAGACCTTCGTAAAGATTCCCCAGTCCCTCTTCTCTTGCAGAAAACCAATCAAGCCCATCAATAGTAGTAATGATTTTTTCAAGGTTTTTCGGTTCATCAATATTTGTTGCTGCACCTTGATAAATTTCACGTACGCGACCGGTGCAGTCTTCACCCAGATGTATCAATAATTCTTTATAGAATTTTTTCAGTTCAATTCCACTTTTGGATGAAAGATTATCCCACCGATATGCCTCAGGAATCTGTGATTCAGCACCAGTTTCCTTTGCCATTTTCAGGAATAAAATATAAGTTAATTCGGTAACATACTGATGATATGTAATACCATCATCTCTGAGTACATTACAAAGATTCCAAAGTTTTGAAACAATTTCTTGTGTTGTCATTATGCAACTCTACCTCCGTCATCATAAAGATATTCATTCAATTCCAATACGATATTTTCTAATTGGTTTTGGAAAATCTTATTAATTTTTACAAATCCACCATTGCTTTTAAAACGGCTATCCTCGTCAAATACCTGAACATTCAGTACAGATTCTTCCATCAAATATTTTTCCATACGTCCTATCCAGCTCATTTCCTGTTTTGAAAAATTATGAGCTTTTTTCAATTTCTCTACTGCTCTGCGTATTCTTGCTTCATGACTAATAAGCGCAGAACCAATGGCATACCTACGAATAAGGCTAATAATATCAGCAGCAATTTCTTCATTCGTAAGCTCCGATATTGCAGTATTCAACTGTTGTGTTGTAAATCCTTCTCTATCAAGAGTTAATCTCAATGCTTTTAGTGCATCCCTTGTCAAATCCTTTGGTCTGGTGCAAACGATACTTAGTGCAGCAATCTCATTCATATGAGTTGTAACATATTCAGAGAAAGCGTCCAGATAGTCTTCGGGTTTATCAGAATTGCCGTAACCCCTTGTATGTTTTGTTAATTCATCTTCTTCCTCAGAAATAACCACTGGATTTTTACCGTTTGCACTAGTTTGCTGAATATACTCAAACATATCTCTATAAGCAAGCAGACGTTTTTTCGCATTTTCCGGAGTCTGCTTTTCGATTTCAACGATAAACTGAGTAGGATCCATTCCATCAGCCATACTGATAAACTGCTCCATCGTTTTTTCATCCATCCGACGCTTTTTACGCTGAAGCTTTGCAATAATCTGGTTTATCTGAGCCTGAATAAGATCTTTTTCATCTACTTCTTCTAATCCGTCCAGAAGTTGTGTAAAAGTAGTTGTGGGATTCGTCACAACAGGCTTCATTGTATTCACCGGTTCTAAAGAATCATAAACACCTACCGGATCATAAATCTCAAAGTGGGTTTTATGAATTTTCGGACACAATCTGGTAGCTCGACCCAACATCTGTTCAAAAAGAATACGGGATTTCACTCTACGCATAAATACCAGTGTTGTAATTTCTGGTACATCGATACCGGTTGTAAGTAAATCAACGGTAACAGCAATGCTTGGAAAACGTTCATTTTTAAAACGTTTAATTGCTTCTGCCACCTTTTTAGGATTACCACCGCCAACGCTACCAGTAATCTTCATAATAGCATTGTTATCAACTCCTGTATCTGAATATATTTCTTTCAGGATAGAAACTATCATGTCTGCGTGCTGATCATCAACTGCATAAATAAGAGTTTTTCCCTGTTCTTCTGGATTTTCCGGGTCGATATCTCTTGCAATTTCCGTCAGGACAGTTCTGTTGAAGTTCTCTGTGATAACCTGCTTGTTGAAATTTTCAACGTCAAAATCAAGTTCATCGTTAAGTAATTCACTATTAGTCACTTCACCAGTAACAGGATCATATACAGTCACAGTATCACCAGATTTATAATGAATACCACCTGTACTGAGTTTTGTTTCCAAATGATGTGGCGCATCATGATCAACAAGATATCCCTCTATAACAGCTTCTCGGTAAGTGTATTTGAATATTGGCTGACCAAAAATTTCTGTTGTATGTAATGCCGGAGTTGCAGTAAGGGCAATTTTTACAGCATCAAAATACTCAACTACCGTGCGATATTTACTCTGGTAATCACGCTGATCACGATATAGAACTTCTACATCGCACATTTCTTTATCTAAAATATATCCACGGTGAGCCTCATCAATAATAATCAAGTCGAAATCTGTTACGGATGGCATTGCCTGTCCTTCGTTATAAAGAATACGTTTTACCATACTCTGAACAGTAGCAACCTGAATACGAGTTTCTTTATCTACAGTTTTCTCATCCAATCCCTTAATATTATAGATTTCATCAAGAGTCATCAGTTCTTCAAGTTTTACTTCCCCAAAAACATCTGAAGCTTGATCTCCCAAGGAGGTTCTATCAACAAGAAACAAGATGCGTTTAAAACGATTAGTCTTTAAAAAGCGGTAAATCATGCCAAGAACAGTACGGGTTTTACCTGTACCTGTTGCCATTGCAATCAGCACTTCTTTTTGTCCATCAATAACTGCTTTTTCAGCTGCTTTGATAGCTTTTACCTGATACTCTCGCAGATTCAAACCGTCCTTATCGGTCAATAAGTCATACGGCATTACCTGCAATGCATTATTACCTGCTTGAATGTCTTTTTCCAGTCGTTCCATAATACCATTCGGGCTAATCCATCCGTGCAATGCCACAGGAACCTTAGAAGGCTCTCTTAAATCTAAAAACCAGATACCGGATTTCGTTTTAAACTGCTCCAGATATGGTCTGCCATTTGTCGCAAAAGTAAACGGAACCTTAAACTCGCCCCACGTAGCAATCTGATATTTGGCATCTTCTTTACGGATATTTCTCGGATAATCTTTCCCTTGATAATCAATTACAGATGGAATATCCTTATGTTCAGCTTTCGCCTCAATAATACCGACAAGTTTTGTCCCCACAAACAGCGCATAATCTGCGTAGCCTTTTTTGCTGACAGTGGAATCTGTTGGCCATTCAGCAATCGCCATGTTACGACCTTTCGTAGGTCTTGCACCTTTTGAATAGCGGATTTCTTGCGTATTAGCTTCCCATCCAACCTGCCGCAATTGCTCATCAATCATATAGCGTGTTTCCGCCTCAGACTTCTGACGCTGACTTGCCATTTTATTAGCCTGTTTCAAACGCACTTTCTTATCTACCTGTTCAGCCCGTTCAGCACACGCAACAGCAGCTTTTGTAAGCTCTTCTTCTTTTTCTTCTTCCTGAGCTTTATTCACAACAACAAGGTTCTCTATTTTATCTTCTTCCTTTACAGGCATTACAAAATTTTGATGCCTGTAATTCCAGTCACCATAAGTTTGCATAAACCATTCGGACAAACTGTATGCCATCTGTAAAAAAACAGGACAATCTGAACTTTCAGAATAATTTTCATGAACAGCTTTATTTCTTACTTTACGAAGTGCATGTAAAATATCAGTTAAGTCTCTCGTTAAGAGACCTTCTGAAGATAATACATTGATTCGATTCACTGCAGAATTATCATAGGGAATAGGAATTTTATCGTATGTAAACATCAAGTTTACGATTGTTTCTCCAATCATTCCCAATTTCATCAAGCACGAGTTTGGATCTGTATAACAATACTGTTCAGCCAAATTTCCAAAATTCGCTAAAACTGGAAATTCTGTTTCTAAGAATTTAAAATTGGAAGCCATTTAATACATCCCCCTTTCGTTTATCGTATGTTCTGATAATAAAATATTATCAGAACATCATTAGTAAAAATTAAAATCCTATACGAGCCCTAATATCATTTAACCACTCGCCTTTATATTTAAAAAATCTCGGACCTGCAATTGAATATTTCTTTCCAGATATGAGTTTTGCAGCAGCCGTCAACGACATTTCTTTCCCTTGATACTCCACTTTTCTGTCCCCAACAACCTTGCATTTAATACTTGGATCATCATAATATTCAATTTCTTCTCCAACATAAATCTGACATTTTGCAAATGAAAAATTCTCCGCTTTTTCATGGCTCTCTGTGTCAATTTCCTGTGCCAACTGTTCCTCCTGTGCTTCTACATCACTTGGAACAACTAATTTCAGATTCTCCTTGCAATCGTGAATTTCTGCCATTGCCTCCAAAATTGCGTATGCTTCTTCTGGCTTCATTGCGTAGAATTCACGCACTCTTTTCTGACCATTAAATTCATCAACAGAACGTAAATCAGGATTCAACTTATCAATAATCGCATGTAACTTCAAATCTGACAATCTTGAATTCACTTTGTATGTCGCATATACTCGGAATGCGAACGGAATACATTCGCTACGATTCAATTGTTTCAATCGTTTATCTATATCATCTGCATATCCTATTTTCACATAATCCGGAAAAGAAGGATTTGTGAGAATATATATTACACCTTTTTTGTCATTCATATCCGCTTTCTCCATTTATAACTTAATTCTTTGTTTGCCTTTTCCCAAAAGTCATTTTACCTATTATATAGTCTGGAAATTAGCTCGTTTAATATTCAATCCTAAAATAATCCAAATACGCTTTATATTTGTCTTGTGCGGTCAGGCAGGTATCTGTCAGATAGCCTTTTTCATTGTCCCATTCCTTCAATCCACGGTAATAGAACATTTTCAGATTATCCTCAATGATAAACGGAACAATATTGTATTTCAGACACTCCTTAAACATAATCAATCTGCCCACACGCCCATTACCATCTTGGAACGGATGAATTCGCTCAAACTTCACATGGAAGTCAAGAATATCCGCAAAGCCCTTTTCTTCTTTGGCGTTGTATTCCGTTAGCAATGCCTTCATTTTATCGGCAACTTCTTCCGGAAGAGCGGTATCCATGCCGCCGACTTCATTCGGAAGTTTCTTATAATCGCCAACAGCAAACCAATCTTTTCTGGAATCACTGGTGCCATTCTTCAAAACCAAGTGAATTTCTTTGATGAACTTCTCCGTCAAAGTCGCTTTTGCATGATCAATAATCATGTCAATACAACGGAAGTGATTTGCCGTTTCGATCACATCATCCACATTCAGTACTTCTTTTTCTACGCCAATAGTATTGGTTTCAAAGATATATCTGGTTTGATCGTGTGTCAAGCGGCTGCCTTCCATATGGTTAGAGTTATAGGTCAAGTCAATCTGTGTCTTATGATAAATCCCACCAGTATATTTACTGGTCTTCTGCTCTTTTAGAATATCTAGCAGCGTAATCGGTTCTTCTTTTTTCTTATTGGTGCGCTCCGGTTTCTCTGCGTTTTCTGGAATGTTCCATGTCTTACCAGTAAGAAACGCGCCGTTCACACGCCCCTTTGCACAGTAATTTCTAACACTTCGTTCTGACATATTCCATTTTTTTGCTATATCAGCAACTAAAAGGTATTTCATCTGCCATCCCCCATCCATTATAAATTAAATCCAAAACATACTAATCTACTGACTAGTATATCACACTATCGGCAAAAACACCATCACTTTCACCTATTTATCACACTTTTTAGCCGATACAACAACTGTTTCCTAGTCGAATAGCTTTATTAAAACAGATGCTATAAATAGCTAATATTATTTCAAATGATGAATTTATACCTTATATCGTCTAATAAGTTTTACTTTCATTTTCGCACATGATCATGGGGCTTTTTCGTTCAAATAGTGCGATTATATGTAAAAAGGTGACTGTTCTTAATCAAAATAAAAATGGCGAAGTGCTTATCGTAACACTCCGCCGAAAGTCCCACCGGGTTGCGCATGAAAAATCAGCGGCGTGGTGGGTTCTGTTAATATTATTGTACAGCATTCAATGTTACTGTCAAGATTTCTTTTGTAAAAAAACAGCAGTCTCTCTTTGTTCTTGAGGTTGTACTATCATTTACATTCATCAATTCCTAATTTTCAAAACATATCTCTTGTAGTTTGCATATGTCTTAAATACCGATCCGATCTTCCAAAGGTGTAAATGAGGTGTAAATTCTACGTTTCCATCCAAGAAACCCAATAAAATCAAGGCTTTTGCTCCGTCCCTTAAACATTGCCGTGGCAAACAAATAATACTTTAATCATAGATTTCAATCTCCTTAAAATGCCGTGAAATGCCGTAGTTTGCGGGGTTTCTTGGCTATTTTTCATGTCGTTTGTTAGTGTGTCGTGGAGGCAGGATATAGCAAATTTTAGCAAGTTATTACAACCTCTTAGTAGTCAGGTTAGTAGTCAAATAGGGAAGTATCAACAACCAGTAATTTTCATATACTATATCATAACAAAATTTCGCTTTTTCGAAACATTTTTATTGGATATCCAAAAATTTATTGACTTTAGCGCGACTTTTGTTATAATAAAAGTAACTCATCTAACATGTTTAGAAGGAGAATCCGGTTTTCGCATGGCGATTACCGGCTTTTTTATTTTATGCACTTTTGCGTTTCTGATAATTCTGATAGTCCGTTTCATAATCTTTTTTTGCACTTAAAAAGAAAATCGGATATGCTGTAATAAACACTACTCTTTTCTCACTTTTTTCTTCTAATACAATGAGGAAATCGATTTCTTCCTCTTGATACCTTAAATAAAGTCGGTTCTTTTTATTAGAATGTACTTTTTCCCAATACTTAACTCTCGCATCATCAGCATTATACATCTCGATGACAGGTTTAATCCAATTTACTCTAACAGCTCGATAAATACACTTTTCGCGTTCCACTTCATTTAAAACAATAGAATCTGCTGCTGTGACACAATTATTCCCACAGAGTGCTGAAGTAATATCATTATTACATGGAAGGATATCTAATCTAGGCTTTGGTTCAATACTAGCAGAATGCCAGAAAGTTTCCGCCTTGTAATCTAACCATCTTAATGGAACCATAATTTCTTTTCCTTTAAATTGCGGTTTATTCTCCTTCGATGCCATTGTCTCTTTAAATACTTCATGACATTTATCCATAATGTCTTCTGTTTTGTTAAGACCAGTAATGTCGATAGGGATTAATTTACTCATCTGTATTTCCCCCTACATTCTTGGCTTCCATATAAACAGATTAAATTTCTGTTCACATCTAGCCGTATTTTTATTCAAATTACATTTCTTCTGTAACTCTTTAACCAACAATACTTTTCCTTCATTAGCATCTGGTTTTTCTACTAATTTTCTATGGTAAAATCCTATTGCACCATTTATTAAATCAGCTAATTGCAATATTTCTGATTCTCTTGAATTTATCTGTCCAATCTGTTTAATAACCTCTCTTCTAAAGTCATATTTATTATTACACAATACTTCTCTAAGCTTGTTGACCCTTTTCCCACCCTTTGTATCTTTAATATCAACTAATATCTGATACTCATTTAATGGGTTAATTATTGGATCTAGCATTAAAAAGTACATTTTGTAATACCACAAATCGCTATCTCCATTATTATACCTTTCATGATTCAATTCATCTTTTCCAGAAGCAACTAAACCTCTATAAGATAAATATGAATTTTCCCAGAAATAATTTAAAACCTCTATGTAGAAATCCACTTTAGAGGCTGACACCTTAGTCCACTTAATTTCAAATCTACTGTCTAATCCATGTTTAATTTTAATTGCTCGTATATCTTCGAATATTTTTCTTTTATATTCATTTGGACACGAAACAGCACCTAAAATCATGACTGGAGAATCATCATATCTTAAATGACAACTTTCATCACAATATACATTGTATTTCATAAACCGTCCTTTCCGCACTACCGTAACTTTTACATATCCTCATTTTTTAATTTAAATTTTCGTTTCAATACGATATCTAACATATCACGTAATGCTAATAAATCATCTTTACTTGCATTTTCCGGAATAATAATTTTAGCCACTTTACCATTTTCAAACGTATATGACTGAATAAAATATTCTTTTTCCGGAAATACATTTTCTTTCACTTCCTCTGCTAACTCTGAAACTTTTTGTTGATTAACAGAAGAATTATTATTTTCAACTTCTTTACGTGTTTCCACAATATTTTTTTTCTTTCCTGCGCCAATCATTAGATTTCCATCTTGTTCTTCCACCAAAGAAATCATTTTAAATATCTCAATGATAGCAGCCGCTCCCGCCCTTGACGTATTACTATTACCAGCAGCAGATGAAAAAACAATATGATTAATAAACTCTGTTTTACTCATCTTTCCTTTTATTTGTATTGCAGAAAGCATTCTTGTAAGGAACTCATCATTATCGATTATTTGATTCCAATAATTCTGAACTTGCTCATTCATATTTAATTCATATGCTTTCCCCATTTGTTTACACAAATCTGTCGGTGCTTTTTTATTTCCTTCAGATATTAACTTAACCTGAACTAAAAAACCATTATTTCTACTAATAACAGTTTTTGACATACCCGTAGCTTGAACAAGTTCATCTAAAGATACTGCAACTCCGCTTTTCCCCAAAGAATATGCTTTTATAATTTTTATTAATTCTTCATACGAAGAACCTGGTAACTTATACATCTCTGCCATCGTTTTCACCTCTTACTACTTTGTTATAAATTATAATATCACCTTTTTCATTGCGTGTCAACGTTGCGTTTACGCGTTCACTTTTTTGCTTGTGCGCAAAAAAAAGACGCAAAGTTATCTTCATTCCCCTGCCTCTCTCCTATTTCTACAATTCTATAATTGTTCCATCCAAATATCTCACAGAAATCTTTCCCGTTCCATATATTACAATGCACTCTAGTGTCACATGCATCTGCTCCGCATCAAACGTATGTACATCTTTGTCCGCATATTCAAGAAGATTTTACGCCCGATATGCCATCAAAGGATTCTTTCCTTTCTGCAACTGCGGCCACTTCTTCACACATACATCTTTATTTTCCATCAGTGCCTTCCATGATTTTATAAAAATCTGTTCCAGTGTACTTTCATCGATATGTATATTAGCACATCCCATAACATCTTTTTCTCTATATCTTGCATTACATTGCCAAACACTTCTGTATCTCCTGGGCGTGGTCTCCATTTCTTTCTTTCAAATGTTTCACCACATTCCTCGCAAATAACTTTACTGACAAATGGGTAAATAAAACAGTCAGTGAAAATAACTTAAATATCAACCTTTTAAACACAGAAAAAGAAAAACTCAAATAAACAAAAAACAAGGCTTGCTATGAACTTTACGTTCTTGCAAGCCTTAACTATTCTTTCTATACTACTTTGAACATCGCCTGCGCCACTGCTTTCACAGACTTCTTCTCCACCTCGGCCTGCTCCTTTCTAAACTCTTTCATTCGTCTCAGCTCTTCCTCGGCATCATCGAAATTGATGTGAGTATACACATTCATAGTCACTGAAATATCCGAATGTCCCATCAAGTACTGCAGCGTCTTCGGATTCATGCCTGCTTTAGCTTGATTACTACAGTAAGTATGTCTGCACACATGAGGCGTGATGTTTGGCATTTGTATTCTGTAAATGTCATTGTATCTTTTTACCATGTTGTTAAATCGGTTCTGCCAGTGCAATGCTACAAGTGGTTTCCCTTCCTTGTCGTAAAAGAGAAATCCGCTGTATCCATCAATGATTTTCTCTACAGCAGGTGCTTCTCTATCTTCAATGATGGCTTTGATATTTTATCATCTTTGTTTTTTCTTACAAAAAGCTGTACATCAATTCCACGTTCCTTTGCATTCAGGAAATTCTGCACATCTTCCGATTCAATACTACGTCCACTCTTTGAAATCGCAATCAAACGATTGTAACTTGTAAAATGGTCTTCATATTTTGTTGTATCGCTAATATTATCCTGTTTGTCGTAATTTATAAATACTGGGAATGTCTTTGTTTTCTTGTCATACTTGTAACCACCGATATTCAATGGCACTTCGTTTCTTTCCCAATTTAACAGACGACAAGCATCTTCATATGTATACTTCTGATAAAGGACCAAATCTGTATCTTGATATCTTGTACTGAAATTTTCTTTGTACCTAGAAATGCAAAAATCAATAAGTTCTTCTAAAATATTGTAGAAATCTTCGTTCTGTAACATTTCTCCAAATGACTTAGATACTCTGTAATCTTCACCATCTTTTTCAAGAAATATACATTACGAAGATAATACATATTAAAAAATGTATATCTATTTCCTCGAGAATAAAAGCTTCCATCTTCTATAGCTAACACACAATATGGATTACAAATTTCTTCTTCTCTTTCTAAAAAAACTCGATACTTTTTAATTTTATCTATTTTTTCTTTAATTTTGTCAAACGAACATGTTCTATAGCTTTCACTGGCTGCGCCTTTACAGCCCCAATAAAACAACATCATGCTACCAATTTGTAATATTGCTTTGTGACAGTTTTGATATCGCCCTACTATATAATTACTATTTAAAATTAATGCCGCTGTAAAAGATGTAATAGAATATTGTGAAATCATAATATACGCAAAATCTATAATCTTTTCAAAGAAATTATTAATTATTTGCTTTTTAAATTTATCTTCCCAAAATTCCATTTCTAAGAATAGAGCTAATAACAGTATCCCATATGATTGGATTGTCGGAACAATATTCAATACATTTGTTATATAAGTAATCAAATACATTAACATTACTTTTTTGCTTTTTTCTTCGACTTCAATAATGAATGAAATATATACCCAAAATAATAATATTATTGAATTTCCAACAAATAATTCTTCCATCTTTTGTATATCCTTTTACTTTATAGCTTCAAAATCGCCAATTCATCCAAAGGGCAATTCAAAGTGCAAATTTTGCCCTTTAAAGTTTCTTCTATTGCACTTTGAACTGTTTCTTGAACGCATCACTATCTACTTTCAATCCAAATATCTTCATAACATTCCCCTCATACTTCTCTCGTTTCCATATATTATAGCTCGTTTTCCCATTTATTTCATCACATAGTTTCTAGTTTTCTGCGCATATCTGATGACTTTTCTCCGGTCTTGTTTTACAATAAAGCAAGAACATCTTCAACAAAGGAGGCTACTTATGAAACCAACATTGACCTTTGAAAAAATGGCAATTTTATGCGGGGAAGCCGGTTCTGCTTCTTCCCTTCCGGATCTTGGCGGAATGAAAATTCTTCAGAATCAGCTTACGTTCCATCTCGGCGAAGCGGAAGAGATCTACGAAGGATACGGAACTCTTCCTTCTGCTTATCCCTATCGGCAATACAATACCTATAGCCGTACATTAAAATCGACGGATGTCCATACTGCGGTTCTTGAAAATGATTATATAAAGGCTGTATTTTTACCGGATTTTGGTGGACGTCTCTGGTCTTTGACAGATAAAACAACCGGGAAAAATCTCCTCTATACAAATGATGTGATTCGCTTTAGTAATCTGTCTACAAGAAATGCCTGGTTCAGCGGCGGTGTAGAATGGAATATGGGTATCATCGGACATTCACCACTTTCCAATGATCCGCTTTTTACTGCTTCCGGTACTACCGATTCCGGTGTCCCGTTTCTTCGAATGTACGAATACGAACGAATCCGCGAAGCAGAATATCAAATGGATTTCTGGCTGGAAGAAAAGAGCCGGTCTTTGAACTGCCGGATGCGCATTGTCAACCATACCGATCAAGTGATCCCCATGTATTGGTGGAGCAACATGGCGGTTCCTGAATATCCATCCGGACAGATTATCGTGCCTGCTGCCACCGCCTACACTTGCAAAAACTGGGAGGTCTACAAGGTAAATGTCCCTGAAGTCGATGGAAATAATATTTTCCATTATGAATCTATTCCCGATCAGATCGACTATTTCTTCGACATTCCATATGAATGTCCCAAATATATTGCAAATGTAAATAAAGACGGCTATGGACTTCTTCAGACTTCCACGCAAAGACTTCGTGCGAGAAAACTGTTTTCCTGGGGACACAATGAAGGTTCTGACCGATGGCAGCATTTTCTCACAGAAGATGCCGGTCCCTATATTGAAATACAGGCAGGGCTTGGCAAAACACAGTACGGATGTCTTCCAATGGCTCCTCACACTGCGTGGGAATGGCTGGAACAATACGGACCTGTCCATCTGCCTCAAACCACTTCTTCTCAGGATAACTGCCAATACATCGAACAGCATGTTTCAAGCGAAGAATTAGAACGTCTGCTTCAGACTTCCGCTTCTTTTGCACACCAGAAAGCAGCTGTCGTCTCTTCCGGTAGTACACACGGCGCAATGCGTAATCTGGAAGCAACTGTTTCTCCCAAGAAAAAAGCACTGTCTGACCATCTGGATTTCGGAAGCTGTCCGGAAAATGAATGGACACACCTGTTAACAAAGGGAAGCTTTGTCACTGCAGATCCTGATCAGATTCCCGGTGATTTTCAATGTGCTGCGGTTTATTACGAGCAATTAAAAAAAGCCGTCAAAACGACGGACTCTGAAAATTGGTATGCGTACTATCACTTAGGTCTGATGCACTGGTTCCATGGCAAACACAAAAAAGCCAGAAAGATGCTTGAACGTTCCATTGCACTTCAGCCTTCGGCATGGGCATACCACGGATTAGCTGTACTTACATTTGCCGATAGAGACCAGCGTATTTCGTACATCAAAAAAGGACTTGCGCTTTGCAATTTTGATCTGTCTTATGTAAAAGAAGCCTTTCGAATTCTCCTTTTGGAAGAGGCATTTTCCGAACTTCTTGACTGCTACAATCACCTGCCGGAACAGATACAGACGGAACGTCGTATCCATTTCTGTTATCTGACTGCTCTTTCGAAAACCGGACAGTACAAAAAAGGATATGATCTTCTCATGCGCGAACCGGATTATGTGTTAGACGATATCCGCGAGGGAGAAGACAGTATTGGCTCCTTATACAGCGCTCTTTATGAAGGCGTTTTTGGAGAAGCGCCGAACGAGATCCCTGCCCATTGGAATTTTAATTCTTTTATTTAAAATCAAAAACAGGAAAAGAAAAAGTCTGAAACAAAATTGTTTCAGACTTTTTTTACCAGGGGATGAGGGAATCGAACCCCCGCCAAAGGTTTTGGAGACCCCTATCATACCACTTGACCAATCCCCTATATGCGCTTGTCGCACTAGATATTTATACCACACATATAGGAGTTTTGTCAATGTATATTTTATGTTTTCTTATTTTTTATTTCATTTTTTCTATTTTTACATCTTTTTGAACACAGAAAGCAACACTTTTCCAAGTGCAAGGACTAAAACGGCCGCTGCAATTGCCTCCGGAATTCCAGACGCTGTGATCGTTCCCATAATCAGTCCCCAGACTGCGGTAATCCCGACTTTTCTTGCCTGCGCATATTCTTTTGCAAACAATACATAAATACTTCCCATCACTGCGATCGTATTTACCATTGAACCTACAAACCCTACAATTGGCAGTGCGATTACCTGATTCATCTTCAGCTTTTCAAATAGCATCCACAGCCATCCTGCCGCAACACCAATTAAAACTCTGCAGCCTACCGATACCCAAATTGCTTTGATCGCACCGGGAATACCTGTTGTACTCATAAATGGTGAAAATGCAAACGACAATAACGTAGGCGCCATTGTATTACTGATCAACGAACAGATGCCAAATACTGCTCCTAAGATTGCTCCGGCTGACGGACCAAGTAAGATTGCTCCGATAATGACGGGAATATGTACAGTTGTCGCCTTAATGATCGGAAGCTGAATCATACCAAGCGGTGTATTTGCCAATACGATGATAATCGCCCCCATAAGTGCAACACTGACCATCCAACGGGTGTCATGTTTCTTTGTTTTCATTATTCAATTCCTCCTTGTTATCATTCCTGCCTTGCAGGATACAATACAATTACGAAGGTATTATAGCATTGCACTTTCCCCATAACAAGTACTATTTTGCATACAATCCCTGTATTTACAGGCTTTCCTCCTTGCAAGATAAATAGAAACAAGCTATAGTTTAAGAGAATAACAAAAATCGAATCTATTAATTTTCAATTATATAATAAAGAAAGGATTTCTTCATATGTTAAAAGGAAAAACAATTCTCCTCGGTGTTACCGGAGGCATTGCCGCATACAAAAGTGCATCTCTTGCAAGCCTTCTTGTAAAATCAGGAGCGCAGGTTCACGTTCTTATGACCGAAAATGCCAAAAATTTTATCAATCCAATCACTTTTGAGACACTCACCGGACACAAATGTATTTCCGATACCTTTGACAGAGGGTTTGAATTTCAAGTAGAGCATGTCTCTCTTGCAAAACAGGCAGACGCATTTATCATCGCCCCGGCAACCGCCAATGTGATCGCTAAGATTGCCCACGGACTTGCCGATGATATGCTGACTACTACGTTCCTTGCCTGCAAAGCGCCTAAACTCATCGCCCCTGCCATGAATACCGCAATGTACGAAAATCCGATTACTCAGTATAATCTTACTTTGCTTGAGCAGTATGGTATGGAGGTCATTACCCCGGACAGCGGACGCCTTGCCTGCGGAGATACAGGAGCCGGAAAAATGCCGGAGCCGGAAGTCTTACTTCAATATATTTACAAATGCTGCGCTTGTCCAAAGGATATGACCGGACTTAACGTTTTAATTACTGCCGGTCCTACACAGGAAGCCATTGATCCTGTCAGATATATTACCAACCACTCTTCCGGGAAAATGGGATACAGTCTTGCAAGAGCCTGCATGCTAAGAGGCGCTAACGTAACACTTGTCACCGGAAAGACCGCTATCACCCCGCCCATGTTTGTAAATACTGTTCCGGTCATTTCAGCCAGAGACATGTACGAAGCTGTCATAGCAAGAAGCCAGAATATGGACATTATCATCAAAGCGGCGGCGGTCGCTGATTACCGTCCTGCTTCTGTTTCTGATGAGAAAATGAAAAAATCTGACGACGACCTCTCTATTTCTCTGGAGAGAACGGACGACATTTTGCAATATCTGGGCACTCATAAGCTGAAACATCAATTTCTTTGCGGATTTTCTATGGAAACTCAGAATATGCTGGAAAATTCCAGAAAGAAACTTGAGAAAAAGCATTTAGACATGATTGTTGCCAACAATCTCAAAGAAAAGGGTGCCGGATTTGAAGGAGATACGAATATTGTAACTATGATCACTCCGGATTCCGTTACAGAACTGGAGCTTATGAGCAAGGATGAGGTAGCTTTCCGCCTGATGGATCAGATCTTGAT
>PPYF01102961.1_pt1 | contig 21021 bp, 21 predicted proteins | sample 1559871 | NCBI WGS metagenome assembly PPYF01 (sample SAMN08240021, study PRJNA423297) | Human gut metagenome, whole genome shotgun sequencing project.
GTCGAAGATCTTAAAAATGGAAAAGGTGCAAAAGAAGCATAAAGATAATTATACCAATTGAGAAATACCGATTATAGAATTAAGGAGATAAAAAATCATGAAATTTACAGAAGGATATTGGGAAAAGAGTGAACGCGCCAATGCTTCTCATGCTATGCAGGCATTTATCGTAGAAGAGATTCCAAATGGTATGCGTGTGATAGCTCCATTTCATAAAATCACTGACCGTGCAGGTGCGTTGGATGTAGGAACAATTACAACAGAATTTACAGCGACAAGAAAAGACATCATCAGCGTAAGAAGCTGGCATTTTGAAGGATATAAGAAGAAAGAACCAAGATTTCAGCTGAATACAGATATGCAGGATGTGACCGTTGAAATAAATGAAAAAGAAGCGGTAATGACAGCCGGAAGAATGCAGGTTCTTATAGACAGAGAAGAATTCAGGATTACATATATGGCAGACGGGAAAGAACTTACAACTTGCGGATTCCGCAATCTTGGATATATGCAGTATGACAGAGAATGCTTAACAAAATTCCCACAGGAAAATTATATGGCAGCCAGATATACTCCATATATGTCCACAGAGTTATCACTGGCACCAGGAGAATGTGTCTATGGTCTGGGGGAGAGATTTACTTCTTTCGTAAAAAACGGTCAAGTAGTAGATTGCTGGAATGAAGATGGTGGAACTGCGTCACAGATTTCTTATAAAAATATTCCGTTCTATATGACAAATAAGAATTACGGCATACTTGTGGATCACACAGATAACGTATCATTTGAAGTCGCAAGCGAGAAAGTAGAGTATGTAGGATTTTCCGTAAAGGGAGAGGAAATCCGCTTCCATCTGATATATGGGGATACAATGAAAGATGTAATCCGCAATTATACAGATCTGACAGGAAAACCGGCCCTTCCACCGACATGGTCATTCGGACTTTGGCTTACAACTTCATTTACAACAAACTATGATGAAAAAACAACAAGTTCATTCATTAACGGAATGGCTAAGAGAGATCTTCCACTAGAAGTATTCCACTTTGACTGTTTCTGGATGAAAGAATTCCACTGGTGTGATTTCGAATGGGATAACCGCATCTTCCCGGATGCAAAGGGAATGTTACAAAGATATAAAGAAAAAGGACTGAAGATTTGTGTATGGATCAATCCATATATTGCACAGGGAACAGAATTTTTCCGTCAAGGTCTTGAAAAGGGTTATCTGTTAAAAAGAGCGGATGGCATGGGCATTAAGCAGGTAGATAACTGGCAGCCTGGAATGGGGCTTGTAGATTTTACAAATCCTGACGCAACCAAGTGGTATACAGATAAACTGCGTACACTGCTGGATATGGGTGTTGACTGTTTTAAGACAGACTTTGGCGAAAGAATTCCTGTTGATGTAGAGTATTTTGACGGTTCAGATACTGGGTGTATGCACAATTATTATACACAGTTATATAACCAGGCTGTATTTAAACTTTTGGAAGAGGAAAAAGGCGAAGGAGAAGCCGTATTATTTGCAAGAAGTGCTACAGTTGGAGGACAGCAATTCCCAGTACACTGGGGCGGTGACAGTTCGGCATCTTATGCATCTATGGCAGAAAGCTTAAGAGGCGGACTTTCCTTTACAATGTCAGGTTTCTCATTCTGGAGTCATGATATGGGAGGATTTGAGCTGACAGCAAGCCCTGATGTATATAAGAGATGGTTACAGTTCGGTCTGCTATCTTCTCACAGCCGCCTGCATGGCTCAAAAAGTTACAGAGTGCCGTGGCTGTTTGATGATGAAGCTGTAGATGTGTGTCGAAAATTTACAAAACTGAAACTTCGCCTAATGCCATATATTTATCAGATGGCGGTAAATTCTCATCATACAGGAATTCCGACAATGCGTTCTATGGTTATGGAATTTGAAGATGATCCGGCAACTAAGTATCTAGATATGCAATATATGCTTGGAGACAACATTTTGGTTGCACCGGTATTTTCAGCAGACGGAGATGTAGAATACTACCTTCCGGAAGGTACATGGACCCATCTCTTAAGTAGGGAAGTAAAACAGGGCGGAAGATGGTATAAAGAAAATTATGATTTCATGTCACTTCCAGTGTATGTAAGAGACAACACACTTCTTGCACTCGGAAATAACGAAAAAACAGCGGATTATGAGTTCACAAACGGCGTGGAAATACGTGTTTATGAAGTAAAGGATGGATGTAAGACCTCCTGCCTGGTGCCAGATCAGAAAGGACAGACAGCATTGACAGTGGAAGCTTTCCGCGAGAATAGTAAGTTAACATTGACAAGTACCGGACAAAATCAGAATATGAGATATGTTCTGGAAAATGTAGCAAATGTAAGTAACGTGACTGGCGCCGCAAAAGTAGAAGAAACAGCCGCGGGTATAGTGATTATTCCGAAGGCAGATAAAGTCGTAGTGGAATTTGGTATTTAATTTATATGATTAATCATCAAAAGAAAGAGCTAATCAATCATTTTGTCGAAGAGCGTATGCTTTCAGACATTGATTTAAGATGGAAAATAAATAAAGGATAGATGTTCTTTTACTTGTAGGTGAAGATGACCAATATGTTCTACTTAAAAGATTGAAAAGAATTGTGTAATGCTTCTTTTATTACATCTAAAATTTTTACAGACTGAAAAAGGCGGATGGAACAGTAGTAACAAGAATTTGTCATTTCCTTTGTATCCATCCATTTAATAACGAAAACGGAAGAATGAGCAGACTACTGACTTTATTGCTTTTGTATCAAAATGGATACGAAGTTGGAAAGTATATCAGTCCCTGACGGGGATTGACAGGACAGCATGGTGCTTCTAGACACTAGTTGTGAGTTCGATTCTCGCAGGGAACGCTGAAGAAGAGTGAAGATGATGAGAGGTAGAGACATTATCTTCACTCTTTTTACATAGAAAAATCCTTTGGAATCCTATGCAGTAAAAAACACTTGATTATATGGAGAAAGGGGTGTAGATATATAGATATAGACTCCCAAGAGATTCAAAGAAAGGAGAAGAATCCATCAAAAATGATAATGGATTATATAAGAAAAAATGAATTATAAAAAATCTTCTAAAAAACCCAATATTCCTGTAAGTCCGGGGAGGGATAAATTCAATACAATTCTTCTTGTTCTTATGTTTGGTTCCATAATTACGCTTGTAGTTTTGAGCTTTTTAGCAGCAGTTATGTCAAGTTATGGACGTTTTCAAGAGGGAATGTCCGGGCTATTGATCGGAACGTTTTTAACAAGGATTGCATATTGTTTATGCATGCTTTTGATACCTGTAATTCTATACAAGAAAGTAGTAAAAAATAAGATATTACGAGGTGGTTTAATATTTGTGGTGCTACTTATTGTATTTTTTACATTTCGCAATCCTGTTTCAGATTTATGGTATTTAGATAATCCGAAAACGATACAGTTGGAAAATGCTTATATGACTGTAAACCGTGGAGGTAAGCGGAATTTTTATCATCTGTGCAGAAATGACAAGGATGGTAAGCAATATAGTTTTGATATAAATAAAAAAAGATATCGTTCTGAAAATAATCTGTTGGAAGAAACTGAGCAAACGGTTACGGTTACATATCTTCCGCATACAGAAATCATTCTTGATATAGAATATAAAATTTAAAAAATGCATAAAAAATGCGGTAATCGAGGCGCGAATGGGAATCCTGAATGCATTTGCTATATTTCCACCATAGGGAAAAACAAAAAATATAGATACTCTGATATAACAAAAACCTATAACTAGCTCAAAAAATCATATAGTTGCCTTTAACTAAAAAATAGTGTAAATTGAATTTAGATGAGAACACTAATTTGGACAAAAAGTTTTAAAGGCGGGAAATAGGTATGAAGCAGTTGTTATGTTATAGAGATTCAAATACATGGGGATTAATTCCGGGAACCAAGGAACGTTATCCATGTGGGATCCGATGGACCAGTATTTTACAGGAAAAACTGGGCAATGCAGATGTACATGTGATTGAAGAGGGATTGCAAAGCCTGTTATCATAATTCGCCTTATATCATTGCCGAGGGATTGGCACAGTGTGTGGACGAATTGCTGCATTACATAGAGCCGGAAAAAATTGTAATTGTCTCGCCGATCCATTTGGGAGAAGATGTGTGGGAAGAGTAGTTTGATCCCGAATTTGATCAGAAGTCGGTTGAGATTTCAAAGGGATTGAAAAAGGAATATCAAAAAATTGCAAAACAAAAGCAGGTACACCTTTTGGCAGCATCCGATTTTGTGAATCCAAGTGACGATGACAGAGAACATATGGACGAAGCAGGTCATGCAGTGTTTGCGGAGCAGGTTTTAAAGGTTTTATATCAAAATCATGTGCTTGGATAATCAGCCACAGTTTCAAGCAGGAAGTAGGAGCTTTTGAAAACCGTATTTTTATGATCAGATGAGGAGAATGGTATGACAATTACACAATTAAAATATGTGATTACGATTGCAGAATCTAATTCTATGAACGAAGCGGCTGGAAAACTGTTTATTTCACAGCCGAGTTTATCTGCATCTATTAAAGAATTGGAGAATGAAATTGGGATCGAGTTGTTTCGAAGAACGAATCGCGGTATTACGATAACTCCGGAAGGAAAAGAATTTGTCGGATATGCAAAGCAGACTGTACAGCAGTATGAACTGATGGAAGCGAAGTATATCAGTAAAAAAGAATTGAAAAAGAAGTTCAGTGTTTCTACTCAACATTATGCCTTTGCGGTCAATGCTTTTGCGGAGATGGTCAAGCAGTTTGGTATGGAGGAATATGAATTTGCGATACATGAAACAAGAACCTATGATGTGATTGAGGATGTCAAAAATTTTAAGAGTGAGATTGGAATTTTATATTTGAATGATTTTAACAGAAATGTATTATCCAAGCTTTTTTCGGAGAAGAATCTGGAATTTCATGCACTGTTAAACTGTGGTATCTATGCTTATATGTGGAAAGAACATCCGCTTGCAAATGAGAATCTAGTCAGTTTGGAGCAGCTGAATGACTATCCGTGTCTTGCTTTTGATCAGGGCAGCAATAATTCATTTTATTTTGCTGAAGAAGTACTGTCTACGTACGAATACAAACAGTTAATCCGTGCCAATGACAGGGCAACCTTGTTAAATTTGATGGTTGGTCTAAAAGGATATACCCTTTGCTCCGGAATCTTGTGTGAGGATTTGAACGGCTCGAGCTATTGTGCGGTGAAACTGGATTCAGATGAAATTATGACAGTGGGATATCTGATTCGTAAGGGAATGAATATCAGCCCACTGGGACAGAAATATTTGGAAGAAATTCTGAAATTTAAGGATAAGGCGCTGATCTAATCGCGAAGTTGCATCATGAACTTATCGTAATCGTATTGTAAATGGGAAGGAGCAGATTATGCAGACAATCAGAGCAAATGAACAACGGATAAAGGAACTATTTACAGAACTGGTTTCTATTGATTCGATAAGCTTTTCGGAGCGAAATATGGCGGATCGTTTAAAAGAAATTCTTAGAGAGACTGGTTTTGAAGTGATGGAGGATTGTGCCGGAGAACTTTATGGAGGAAATGCGGGAAATGTATATGGATTTTTAAAGGGAACGGTGCCGGGACCTGCAACATTGTTTGTGGCTCACATGGATACCGTACAGCCGGGAATATCCAAAAAAGCAGTTTTCCATAAAAATGGGAGAATCACTTCTGATGGAAGTACAATATTGGGAAGTGATGATGTTGCAGGAATCGTAGAGATTATAGAGGGAATCCGTTATATTCAGGAGCACAATATTCCGTATGGAGATGTTGAGATTTTATTTCCAATCGCAGAAGAATTATATGATAAGGGCAGCAAGGCTTTTGACTTTTCAAACATAAAGGCAAAACAGGCATACGTATTGGATTTAAGTGGGCATGTCGGGAAGGCAGCGCTGCGTACGCCGTCCATTGTTTCTTTTAAAATAGAAATCCGAGGAAAGGCTTCACATGCAGGATTTGCACCGGAAAAAGGGATCAATGCCATTGCGCTGATGGCAGAGAGCATTTCAAAAATCAGGCAGGGCAGAATAGAAGATGACACAACTCTGAATATTGGTTTCATTCGTGGGGGAAGTATGACCAATATTGTATCTGAAAACTGTGTTTGTGAAGGAGAAATCCGTGGTTATCATCATGAGCGGGTTATGGAACTGTTGGGAAAAATAAAACATGTATTTCAAAATGTCATTGAAAGTGCACAGGGACAGGATAAGGATGCAGAATTGTTTTTTTCACATGAAGTCAATATAAAGGCCTATGCGGTAGCTGAAAATTCCACTGTAGTACAAAAGTTTTGCAATGCATGTAAAAAAATCGGGGCAGAAGCTGAATTGACGGAAACATTTGGCGGAAGTGATAATAATGTGATTGTCAATAAAGGAATAGAGGGAGTGGTGCTTTCGTGCGGAATGAACAATGCACATTCAGTCAACGAGTATATAGAGCTTGAAGATCTGATAAAAGGAGCAGAACTGGTAGGCGCACTGATTTCACAGGAATAAGAGAAACATAGTACAAATCCTGTGTCTGTAATAGTTTTTGACTATAACAGGCGGTTGTTTATATGTATTGGCTTTTTCCATAACCTGAATGTTATACTGCTTTTAGAATAAATCCGATTGAAACGATCGGAAAAGAGAGCGAGGAGATAGGAATGGATTTAAGTATTGAAAGTCGGTGTATACATTTGGAGCATGATCATGGAGAAAACCGTTTTGGAGCTATCAGTTTTCCAATTTACCAGACGGCAACATTTTCGCATCCCGGATTAGGAGAGAGTACCGGTTATGATTATACGCGCATGCAAAATCCGACAAGGGAACATTTAGAAAAGACGGTGGCTGCCTTGGAAAAAGGATGCGATTGTATAGCTTTTTCATCCGGAATGGCAGCGATTACTACCGTAATGGAGCTGTTTAAACCGGGAGATCATCTGATCGCGGATGCGGATCTTTATGGTGGAACAATCCGACTGTTTGATCATATCAGCCGAAAGAACGGTATCGAGATTACATATGTCAATTGCAGTAGAGATGATGTGAAGGCTTATATCAGAGAAAATACAAAGGCGGTTTTCATAGAGACGCCAACTAATCCTATGATGAACGTAACGGATATTGAAGCACTGGCAGAGATGACGAAAGGAAACCATTTGCTGCTAATTGTGGATAATACATTTTTATCACCTTATCTGCAAAATCCATTGACGCTTGGGGCGGATATTGTGGTACACAGTGGCACCAAATATTTGTCTGGACACAACGATACGATTGCGGGATTTGTAATTGTGAGTGATAACGAATTGAGTGATCGGCTTCGATTTCTTTATAAGACGACCGGCGCCGGATTGTCACCGTTTGACAGCTGGCTTTTGTTAAGAGGAATCCAGACACTTGCTGTCAGAATGGATAGAGCTCAGGAAAATGCGCAAAAGCTTTCTGAATGGCTGTTGAGTCGGGACGAGGTGACGAAGGTGCTGTATCCCGGCTTAAAAGAGCATCCAGGATATGATGTGATGAAAAAACAGGCACGGGGATTTGGCGCAATGCTCACGTTTGATGTAAAAGACAAAGAAATCGCTCAAAGACTGCTTAAAAACGTGCAGTTGATCCGGTTTGCCGAGAGTCTTGGAGGTACGGAGACGCTGTTGACATATCCGATCACACAGACACATGCAGATGTGCCAAAAGATGTTTTGGAAAAGAATGGAATTACCGAAAGGACACTCCGTATGTCGGTGGGAATCGAGAATGTAGGGGACTTAATTGCGGATTTGAAGGAGGCTTTTTATGGCGGAGAAGAATTTGAAGTTTGAACAGGTAATTGAACGACGCGGAACCGATTGTCTGAAATATGATTTTGCTTCCAAAAGAGGTTTGCCGGAAGGTGTCCTTCCTTTGTGGGTTGCGGATATGGACTTCCGGATTTCGTCCTATATTCAGGAGGCTCTTTTTGAACAGGTAGAACATGGGATTTACGGATATACAGATACCTTGGATGAATATTATCAGGCAGTAAACAAATGGCTTGGTAATCATTATGGATACAACGTTTTGGAAGAGGAAATCGTTAAGACTCCCGGTGTTGTATATGCGATCAGTATGGCGATACAGGCTTTTACCAGACCAGGTGATGCCGTATTAATCCAGCAGCCGGTTTATTATCCGTTTGGCAGTGTGATCTTGGACAACAAACGAGAACTTGTCAGCAATGATCTGGTATATGACAAAGAAAATCTGACCTATCATATTGACTTTGCCGATTTTGAAAAAAAGATTGTGGAAAACAGTGTGAAATTGTTTTTGCTTTGTAATCCTCATAATCCGGTAGGACGGGCATGGAATAGGGAAGAACTGATTCAAATCGGGGAAATCTGCAGTAAACATGGAGTAATTGTATTCAGTGATGAGATTCATGCTGATTTTGTCTGGAAAGGAAAACATCAGGCATTTCTTACAGCAAAAGGGGGATTTGAGCAGATTACCGTGACAGCAACAGCCCCAAGTAAAACATTTAATCTGGCAGGACTGCAGGTATCTAATCTGGTGATAAAGAATAATCAGCTGCGACAAAAGTTTCAGGCGGCATTGGATGCTTCAGGATATAGTCAGCTGAATGCGGTCGGACTGATTGCGTGTAAGACTGCGTATCAATCTGGGGAAGAGTGGTATGAGGCTGTCAAAAAATATATTCAAAGCAATATTGAATTTATGATGTCCTATTTAAAAGAAAACATTCCGCAGATAAAAATGATTTATCCAGAGGCAACCTATCTTGTCTGGGTAGATTGCAGCGGTCTTGGACTGACGGACGAAGAGTTAGAAGATCTGGTTGTGAAAAAAGCAAATCTATGGCTGGATAGCGGGTGCATTTTCGGGGATGTCGGAAGGGGATTTCAGAGATTTAATGTAGCGTGTCCGAGAAAAATCCTCAAGCAGGCTTTGGAGCAGCTCAAAGAGGCGGTTGATAATAAATAAATATATAATCAATAGGATATTATATAAAAATCCGGTGTCGTTAGGCACTGGATTTTTTTAGAAAAAGGACAATAACAATGAAGTTGGCATTAGCTATTCTCTATAACAGGTCTTATATTTTATGTATTATACAAGTAGAAAAATTGCGAGTATACTGCAAACATAAAATTAATTTCAGGAGGATGATATTATGAGCGGAGTAGAAAACAATTCAGCAGAATGGACAGATGAAGAAATTGAGCTGGAAGCCAAAGAAAGAAATGTCAGACCAAGACCACAGGAAACAAAATCAGAAATTGATGACAGAGGTGCTTTTGTCCGACAACCGAATCGTTTTAGAACAGCATTTGGTGACAAAGAAGGAGAATTAAAAGCGGAAAAGGGACGATATCGACTGTTTTGGGCAAAGGGGTGCCACTGGTCAAACAGAGCATCTATTGTGCGAGAGCTGTTAGGGCTGGAGGATGCCATTAGTGTACAGATCGTGACGAGTACCGGACAGAGCAATCAATACGGATGGGGATTTGAAGATCAGCCAAATCACGAGGATCCCGTAACAAAAGCAAAATTCCTAAGTGAGTTTTATTTCAATGCAGATCCGGATTATGACGGAAGGGCAACGGTTCCATCACTTGTGGATACAACGACGAATAAGATTGTGAACAATGACTACCACAGACTGACCAATTATTTTGAAGTGGCATTTGAACCTTGGCAGGCAGAAGATGCGCCGGACTTATACCCTGAACATTTGAGAAAAGAAATTGATATCTTGAACGACTGGCTGTTCCCGAATATCAATAATGCGCACTATAGAATGGCATTTAGTCAAAGCCTGACGGCATATAACGAAGCGTATGATGACTTTTTCAATGCTATGGATAAGCTAGAGGAACGACTGGAATATAACCGTTTCCTGTTTGGAGATTATGTAACAGATAGCGATGTCCGTTTCTTTGTGACATTGGCAAGATGGGATTCTTACTATTACAGAAATTTAGGCCCTCAGAAGAAACGAATGACAGAGTACAGAAACATTTGGGCTTATGCAAGAGATTTATATGAAATTCCTGCATTTAAAAACAATACATATTTCAAGGATTTTTCAAGAGAGCCTAAAAACAGTACAATTTTTAATTCCTATAACGCCAAATTTGTAGATCAGATTGATTTCGAGGAGCTATGGTCGACACCGCAGACAAGAAGATTTTTATCTAGAACGCCGGAAGAAAAGTTTTTAAGAAAAAATAAAAAGTAATTATAAAAAGGGGGAGCAGAACAGATTATGAGAAAAAGAAGTTTATTAAAATCATTATTAGCAGTAGGACTTGCAGCAACACTACTGGCTGGCTGCGGCAACGATGCAAAACAGGAAGCAACAGATAAAACAACTATTAAAGTTGCTACTAGCGGAACAACCAATCCGTATACCACCATCGGAGATGATGGGGAAAACACAGGATATGATATAGACGTGTTAAAGGCTGTATTTAAAAAACTTCCGCAATATAACTTAGAGTTTGTGACAACGGATTTCGCTTCGATGTTTGAAGGGACATTGAGTGGTTCTTACGATATTGCGGTCAATAACTTCTCGTACAGTGAAAAGCGTTCCAAAAGCTATTTATACAGTTATCCATACGATGAGATTTCCTATGTATGGGTTACGAAAAAGGGAAATGATTCCATCAATTCTTTTGAAACGGCAGCAGGCAAGACAACAGTTGTCTCATCCGGTGTTTCCATTACCCTTGCGGAAGAAAAATGGAATGAAGAAAATCCGGATAAACAGACGAACTTGACCTATTCCGAGCAAGAGACACCGGTGACTTTACAACAGATTGCAGATGGAAGTGTGGATTATGTCATCATTGATTATGCGATGTTCAAAGCATATCAGGATGTCTATAACTTTGATCTTCAGGCGACAGATGTAAGCCCCGAAGATACGGAAATGATTGCGGAAAATAATTATGCATACTATTTATTTGCATATGACCATGAACAGCTGCGTGATGAAGTGAATACCGTTTTGAAAGAGCTGAAAGCGGACGGAACATTAGCAGCACTCGGAGAAAAGTGGTTTGGAAAAGATACTTCTCCGGATGATACACAGTTTGAGAAAACATTGAATTAAAAATTTCCAAATTGTGCTGGTATAAATCGTGTTAGCACAATAATGTGCAGGGAAGGGGTTCACATGAGTAAATTATTTGACATAAGCATTGCATTATCTGAAATACCCAAAATATTAGTCTATCTGCCTGTTACGATGGAGCTGGCGATTGTCTCATTTGCCGTCAGCCTTGTCTTCGGATTGGCGATAGCTTTGGTGAAAAAGAATGAAATTCCGGTATTGAAACAAATAGCAAGTATTTTTATTTCAATCATTCGAGGAACACCTATCATTGTCCAGCTCTACGTTACCTATTTTGGAATTCCACTCATCCTGAAAGCTGTTAATCTTCAGTTTGGAACGGAATATAACGTAAACGGGGTTCCTTCTATAATCTATGCATTTATTGCATTGGCATTAAATGAATCTGCCTTCAATGCGGAAATCATAAGAGGTGCGTTAAATTCTGTGGGACAGGGACAGGTGGAAGCTTGTCATGCAATAGGTATGACAACCTGGCAGACACTTAGAAGAATTGTGATTCCGAAGGCATTAACAGTTGCGTTTCCGTCCTTGATCAATTCCTTTATCGGATTGATTAAAGGAACGTCACTTGCATTTACCTGTGCGGTTGTGGAAATGACAGCACAGGCGAAAATATTAGGCGGAAGGGATTTCAGATATTTTGAGGCTTATGTTGCGCTTGCAGTTATTTATTGGTTTGTTACATTTATTCTGGAGCAGATTTCAAAGTATGTTGAAAAAAGACTGGCGATTCCAAATGATGCGCTGGATATCGAAGAGCTGGGATTCAAGAGAAATCAGCCGGCAGTCGGATGAGGAGGAACTTATGGCAATTGAAATTAAAAATATAAAAAAGAAATTTAAAAACAACCTCGTACTGGACGGCATTGATCTCACTATTGAAAAAGGTGATGTCATTGGCATTATCGGGCCATCAGGAACTGGTAAATCCACCTTACTTCGTTCCATTAACCGGCTTGTAAAACCAGAATCCGGTTCAATTGTATTGAGTGATGGAAATGAGATTGATCTGGTGACTGCCAAGGGAAAGGATTTACTTACATTAAACCAGTTTACGGGAATGGTTTTTCAAAACTTTAATCTTTTTAACCGGAAAACGGCGTTGGAAAATGTGATGGAAGGACTTTTGGTAGTCAAGAAAATGGATAAAGAACAGGCAAGAGAAACTGCGCTTAAGCGATTGGCGGATGTTGGACTTTTTGACTGGCAAAACCATTATCCAAAGCATTTATCCGGTGGACAGCAGCAGCGTGTGGCAATTGCGAGAGCACTTGCAATGCAGCCGGAACTGCTATTGCTGGATGAGCCAACGTCCGCATTGGATCCCGAATTTGTGGGGGAAGTATTGGATATTATAAGGAAAGCAACAAAAGAAGGATATACTATGCTGTTAGTATCCCATGAGATGAGCTTTATCCGGAATGTGTCTACAAAAGTAGTTTTTTTGGATGGTGGAAAAATACTGGAACAGGGAACGCCCAAGGAAGTATTCGATCATCCCAAGCATGACAGAGTGAGAGAATTTTTTAAAAAGATGAACAGGCTGGAGGATCCGGAATATTATATTTAACAGATTTGAGATATGACTGAGAAAGAGAGTGTTTTACATGGGTATTGAATATAGGGAAGAAACAAGTGGAAGTAAGATTCAGCTTTTTTCATATTGTGATGAAAAGAAGATAGGAGCAATCTGTGCGCTGTCTGACGGATATGATTGGGCATTGATTTGTGATGTATGGGCTGATAAGGTGGAAACGGAAAAGAAACTTATCCGTGAAATGATTTTAAAACTGCAGGGACAGGAAATTTTTGTGACAGCCACGCCGGATAAACTGGATTTGTATGAAGAAATCGGTTTTAGGCGTTCCAAAAATTCTTTTACATATGTAGGAAAAGCGTTAAGTGATGAACAGGAAAAAGAACTGACCAAAAGTGGATTATACCTGCCAATCGGGTATCGATATGAAACGGAATTTGAGCCTCTTACAGGAATGTTTCCGGTCGGGAAGAAATCGGATAAACAAAAATTTAAGGTTTTTTATTCCGATAAATCTGACCGTGCCGATTATCATCAGGTAAATGCGCTGCTAGAAAAAGCTTTTGGAGGGAAACGAAACGAATATGTGACAAAAGACACATTTTCTAAAAGTCAGTATGTACAGTATGCATACGATAACGAAACATTAATCGGTTGTGCTAGAGCAATTTCCGATGGAGCGCATGCACTGATTTTAAATGTGGCTGTTGATCCTGACTATCAGGGACTTCATTTAGGATGGAATGTTGTGGACAAGCTCTCGCGTCAAATGAAAGATCAAAATATTTTTTTGAATACACATCCCGGCGGAGTCGGATTTTATAATCAAAAAGGGTTCCGAAGGAATAAAACCGCTTTATTGCTGCCAGTACATGAAATGCCGGATGAGATAAAAAAAGGCTTCTGTCTGCCGAGAGGCTATCGGTTTTCAGATGAAGAATGATACTTATAAAATACTTGCTATTGGAGATACCTATAGCAAGTATTTTCTTTTAGTGTTCAAATGTGAAAGATAAGGTGATGAGGCTAATTACTAGTGAAGAATTAAAAACGGTAGTAGGTATAAAAAGCCTATTTTAAGTTATAATAGGTATTAATTAATCGAATTTGTGGTATAATAGTTTTCATAAAAGATTAGGAGGTGGGATTATGTCATTGAAAGCAGAAAATATTTTTAAACCAGGTGCTTTCCCAGAATATACATATTTTAGCAAAAAATCCACCGTTAATGGAAATTGATTTTGAAACTTTTAATAATAGAATTCTTTGTATTATTGATGAGAAGGATCAGCAGGCAAAACTGGATAAGCAAGTGGTAAAAAACATTTAAAACATTTGCAAGAAGTATTAGAAGGAAAAGAAGAAATTTATCGTGCAGTTGAATGGAAGGATGGGACAATATATGTTCTTAATCCATTGTTTTTATTTTATTTAAGGTGGGGGAATAAATTGCAGATTCAGCAGAACTGGCACAGGTAGGTATTATTATGAACGAGAATATGAAAATTTTAGTGGATGCAGATGCTTGCCCGGTAGTAACTATTGTAGAGCTGATTGCACAAAAATATCAGATACCGGTAATTTTATTATGTGATACCAATCACGTACTGGAGTCTTCATACAGTCAAGTTGTGACTGTTGGTGCTGGGACAGATGCGGTTGACTTTAAATTAGTCAGCATCTGCAAAAGAGGAGATATTGTCGTGACTCAGGATTATGGCGTGGCTGCTATGATTCTCGGGAAAGGTGCTTATGGTATTCATCAGAGTGGAAAATGGTACACAAATGAAAATATAGATCAGATGTTAATGGAACGCCATTTGGCAAAAAAAGCGAGAAATACAAAAAAACGGCATCATCTAAAAGGACCTGCAAAAAGAACGGAGCTGGATGATAAAAGATTTGAAGAGGCGTTTGACAAGTTGATATGTACAATATTGGGCAGGTAAGAAAAAGAGCATTAGAGGGAGAATAAGATGGGAACAATTTTACAAAAATATGAATTTCGAATGATTCGACTAGAGGAGACGGAACAAGCAGCAGAGATTGAACAAATCTGTTTTCCGTCAAATGAAGCGTGTTCTTATGAGCACATGGCAGCACGTATAAAAAAAGCACCGGATTTGTTTTTGGTAGCGGTGGATAGGGAAACAGGGAAATTAGCAGGATTTCTCAATGGTTTGGCAACAGATCGGGAACATCTCACCGATGATTTTTTTACAGATGCCAGCGTACATAATATGGAAGGAAAGAACATTATGCTGCTTGGTCTGGATGTGCTTCCGGACCATAGAGGTCAGGGATTGGCGAGAGCGCTGGTGGATGAATATTTGAGAAGAGAGCGGGAAAAGAATCGCAAGTTAGTAATTTTGACCTGTGTAGAAGAAAAAGTAAATATGTATGAAAAATTTGGTTTTCATGATCATGGCATCGGAGAGTCTAAGTGGGGCGGCGAGCAGTGGCATGAAATGAGCATTCATCTGTCTGACACTTGTGAAAGAGAAAACTAAAGGGAGATACACGGTGATATCTCCCTTGTTGTCATATCAAGGCTCAAGCGTTCGAGCCATACAGTTATTTACAATTTGTTATAAACCATCTCAAGCAGATTGACAATCTCGTCAACGGTAAATGCACTTGTGTCTATGGTCAGATCATAAGTGGTCATCTCATCCCAGCTCTGGTCGGTGTAGTAGTTGAAATAGTAGCTTCTGTCCTTATCCATCTTGCGCACTAAGGAGTGAGCACCCTTTTCATCTAGATGGTATCGCTCCATAATGGTTGAGATACGGACATCTAAAGGGGCGTACAGATAAATATTTTTACATCTTTCTTCATCGCGGAGCACATAATTACCGCAGCGTCCCACAATAATGCAGTCTTCTTTTGAAGCCACTTCTTTGATGATCTTTGACTGCAGGTTGAACAGAATCTCGTCAATGTGACCGTAACGATAGTGACGATCGATATTGCTGTTTTCGTCTACTTGATACCGCCAAGGTTTTTCTCTTTTTTCGTCTACCAGTTTCAGTTGGTCATATGGAATATCTGTATGTTCTGAGGCAAGTTTGATCAGATCCTTGTCATAACAGTTGATTCCGAGACGTTCTGCCAATGCAATCCCGATTAGACGTCCGTTACTTCCAAATTGTCTTCCGATTGTAATAATTCGTTTACTCATAAAAACAACCCCTTTCCAAATTTATTTGATATCCCTATTATACCACAATAAGTTGTTATTGCGGGAAATATAGAAATAATTTATAATACAAAATAGATTTTAAGTTACATACTGTGGAGGAAAAGAAAATGAGATTTAGAAAAAGGCTGTTATCGGGTCTGATTGGCGGCATTTTAGTGATGGGAACCGTGGGAATGAATGTGGATGCAGCAAAGATACAGGTGGATCAGCAGATTCCGGCGGAAGAAGTAGACAGTGTCTATAATCAGGAAGTGGATTCGAATGCGCTGGCCGGATGGCCTGTCGGACCGAATATTTATAGCGAGTCGGGAATTGTAATGGATATGGATAGTGGCGCCATTCTCTATGCAAAGAAAATAGACGATCAGCATTATCCGGCGAGCATTACAAAGATTTTGACTGCATTGGTCGCTTTGGAGAACAGCCAGTTGACAGAACGGGTGAAATTCACACAGAATTGTATTGATTTTCTCGAATATGGAGATGCACATATCGGAATGAAAGTTGGCGAGGAGATTTCGATGGAAGATGCCTTATATGGAATGCTTCTCGCTTCGGCGAACGAGGTGTCTTATGCTATTGCAAACAGTGTAAATGGCGGATACGATAATTTTATCAATATGATGAACGAGAAAGCGACTGAACTGGGAGGCACAAATTCACACTTTGTAAATGCAAACGGACTTCATGATGATGAACATTATACTTCGGCACATGATATGGCTTTGATCGGATCTGCCGCGTTTAAATATGAAGAGTTTCGAAAAATAACAGGTACTCGTCAGTACACAATTGGACCGACTGCGCTTACGAGTGAATCAAGAACATTTCAGCAGAATCATAAGATGCTGTTTCAGGGAAACCGCAATTATTATGAGTACTGTGTAGGAGGAAAGACAGGATATACAGATCAGGCATTGACGACACTTGTAACATTTGCGACAAAGGATGATAAGAATCTTGTGGCGGTTACGCTCAGGGTTCACGGAGGCGGACAGAATGCATATGTAGATACGAGGGAAATGCTTGATTATGCATTTGCGAATTTCTCAAAAGTTCCGATTACAAAAGAACAGGTTGCAGATGAAAATGTAAAGAGTGTTGAGGAGGGAGCATATGTGATGCTGCCATCCACAGTGACGCAGGATAAGTTGGATGTTGTTTTGGAAAAACCAACGGAGGTCGGAGATAAGCAGGGGTATCTCGTTTATTCTTATGAAGGGCAGGAAGTCGGGAAAGTGCCCGTGACGATTACGGATAAATGCTACAATAAGATACATGGAATTGAGGAGAAGAAGAAAAAGAAGTCCGAGAAAAAAGTAGAGGAAAAAGAGAAAAAGGACGAAAAGGGAATGCCTCTTATATTGAAAATCCTACTGGTTGTGATTGGAGTAGTAGTTGTATTTACAGGTCTTTTTATCTGGGCTTTGTTGTATCGGAGAAAAAAAATCAGAGAGCACCGGAAAAAAGCGAAGATGGGAAAGCAGCGCCAACAGAGACAACGTCGGCAAAGACCAATGGAATAAAGAAAAATGTGATTGACAGGTGAGAGAGTTTCTGCGTATAATGTGTTTTGGATTATATAAAGAATGAAACTAAAAAGGGATTAAGATTTTCGAGGTTAGAGATAGAAAGGAAACTTAGGAAAGGCAAAAAAAGGTGCATAGAACCCCGGAAGTAGAGATTTTTAAGTTTGATGCAGAAATACAGATGGAAACGAAATTGAATGGTGTAGGACCCGAGATAGAGTATCCAGATGCATGGACAGGATTGGCTGAGTTAGAGTCAGGAATAGCTGGTTCAGATGGGGCAACACCTTGTAATTAGGACAATGTTAATTTGGATGAAACAAGTTAAAGAACTGGAAGATTTCAAAAATCTTCCAGTTCTTTTCAAGTAAAAGGAGAACAGAATGGCGATAGAACAGGAAGCAGGCTACGTATTTTCTATGGCATGTGCGGTTGTGGGAAAGACAGAATTACCGCTTTTAGAAGAAAATCTAGATTGGCAGAAACTATATCAGATCAGTGCATACCACCGGATTGAAAATATTATCGCATATGCGGTGGAGCAGATTTGCAAAGATGAAAGTCAGCGGCAGCAGATACCGGAAGAGGTGAGAAAACAATTTCAAAAGGCAAAGGTCACCGGTATTATGCGTGAAACAATTCAATATCACGAATACGAAAAGTTGACGAAACTGTTTGAACAGGAATCAATTGAGCATATTCTGCTAAAAGGTGGAAAGTTAAAATACGACTATCCGTCACCGGATATGCGCTTCTTGACTGACTTAGATATTTTGGTAAGAGAAAAGGATTCAGATCGGGTGGCTGTGCTGCTGGAACAACTTGGGTATAAAGTGCTGTGTCGTAGTGAAAAGGATGACGTATATCAGAAAGAGCCGTGTATCACAGTGGAGATTCATAAAAATGGTTCTACCGGATACGAAAGTCTGGATAAGTATATGGAAGACATCTGGGAGCGGAGCAGCAAGCGGGGAGTATACGAGACAGAGTATCTGATGACGTGGGAAGATTTTTATCTTTATCAGACCGGACATATGGCGAAGCATTTTGAATACGGAGGCGTGGGAATCCGAATGCTTTTGGACTTTCTTGTATTTGAAAATGAACGGATAAAGTGTTGCGACAGAGCTGTGATAGACGAACAGTTGCAGCGAGCTGGGCTTCTGAAAATGGAGCAAAAGGTTCGAGAATTACTTTTAAAGGGAAGAGACGGAGAAAGTCTTGAGAATGAGATCGTTTGGGAATATATTTTACGGAGTGGAACATATGGACTTTTCAAGTTCCATGTTCAGACAGAGAGAAACAAACATCAGAGCAAGGCAGCTTATTATATCCGGCGAGTATTCCCCAAACGGGAACAGTTGTTGTTCAATTATCCACAGTTTCAAAAGTATCCAGGGGGATTTTTTGCGGCATGGTTCTATCGTCTGATCAGAAATCTTATAGTTACGCCGGGGAAAACAGTAGGAGAACTTCAGGCACTTAGAAATGATGAAGAACATCAGAAGGTAACCGCCTGTATGCGGGAGATGGGATTGGAGGAGAAAGATGAAAAGATATAAGATTGCAGGTTGTGTAGTCGATTATGAACCAATGTATTCTCTGCTTCAAGATAAGATGGAACGTTATTGTTGGGAGGAAGAAACAGAACAGCCGGCAGATATTTCTTTGAAGCTGACAGAAGAATTTTTAAGAGAAAAGCAAAAGCTGAATCCACATTTGACGGTTTCTGAATGTGAGTATGTTTGGGCAGGATTGCAGTTTTATACAAAGCTGTTAAAGTATCATGGATTTATGTTGCATGCATCCGCGATAGAGGTAGATGGAAAAGCATATTTATTTTCAGCGGACAGCGGTGTAGGAAAATCCACACATGCAAAATTATGGAAAAAATTTTTGGGTGATGAAAACGCACAGATTTTAAATGATGATAAACCGGCGGTGGTAATCGAGGATGATAGTTGTCTCGCGTATGGGACACCGTTCAGTGGAAAGTCTCCCGAGCATCTGAATCGAAAAGCGAAAATACAGGGAATTTGTATGTTAGAGCGGGGAGCGGAAAATCGCATTTGGAGAATCTCTGGAAGGGAAGCGTTACTTCTTTTGATGCGACAGGTTATTTGGCCGAGAAATAAGGAAGAGGCAGACAAACTGCTGGGGTATTTGGGGGTTGTGTTGAAGCAGGTTCCGCTGTATCGCATGAAATGTAATCTGTCGGTAGAGGCGGCACAAAAAGCGTATGAAATGATGAAAGAGGAGATTGTATGAGAATTAAAGAAGGATTTATATTGAGAGAAGTAGCAGGAGTGTTTGCGGCAGTTCCGGTGGAAGGAGAGAGCAGAAAGTTCCACGGCATGATACAACTGAATGAGACAGGTGCATTTCTGTGGAGAAATCTGGAAAGAGAATGTACGCAAGAGCAGTTGGTGAAAGCGCTGATGGAAGAATATGACGTGGAGGAAAAACAGGCAAAAAAGGATACTGCGGCTGTAGTGGAAAAATTTCGGGAAGCAGGAATTTTAGACGAGTAGGAAATGTGAAAATGTCTTTTTATTAAAAATATCTTAAAATGTTCGTAATTTTCGACAGAATATGATATAATCATTGAGTTTAAATGAAGCAAAATGTGAAACATGCGAAAGAGGATTCATTAAATGAGTAGAAAGAGGACAAATCAAGAGCAAAGAGAGGCATTTGAAGAATTACAGCAGAGGAAAAAAAGGAAACTGGAGAACGCAAGAGATCGGCAAAGTTTGGACGAGGATGGAAAAACAAGATCTAGAAAGCGCAGAAAAAATAAAAACAGGAAAAATGTAAGACGCAGAGGGAGAGCAAAGCCGCACAAGGTAGGCTTGACCCTTGTCACAATTCAGGCAATTGTGTCGATGTTATGTGTTGGTATGCTCCACATTATAGGAATTATTCCATTGAAATACATGCTTATAATCGGAGGCATTCTATTGCTGCTGCTTGGGCTTACGCTATTTACGCAGTTGAATAGAAAGAAGAAAGCAATTGGCGGAAAGATATTGAGTGTAGTCCTGATTATGGTGATCAGCGCCGGAACATATTATATCGGAAAGGCGAACGGGGCATTGGACAAGATTACGGGAGGCAACTATAAGATTGATAATATGGTTGTAGCTGTATTAAAAGATGACCCGGCAAAAGATATCAAAGATACTGAGAATTACACGTTTGGTGTTCAGTATAAGATGGGAAGAACGGATATGGAGGCAGCTATTCAGATGGTTTCCGAGGAGCTCGGAAAAGACATTACGGTAGTTGAATATCAAGATCTTCAGGAACAGGCAGAGGCATTGCATGATAAAAAAGTAGATGCGATTATTTACAATGAAGGTTATACAGATAATATTTCTGAGTCATTTGCAGGATATAAAAAGAGTGTTCGTATTATTTATGAGCACAAGATTAAGAAAGAACTTGCCAGCACGTCAGTGGATACGAGCATACAGGAGCCATTCAGTGTGTATATCAGTGGTATTGATGTGTATGGGGATATTGAACAGACAAGCC
>PPYF01028656.1_pt1 | contig 21012 bp, 17 predicted proteins | sample 1559871 | NCBI WGS metagenome assembly PPYF01 (sample SAMN08240021, study PRJNA423297) | Human gut metagenome, whole genome shotgun sequencing project.
ATGCTATTAACTTAGATGAAACCGGCGTCAGAAACGCCCTGGTGTAGGGACGTGCCTTCGGCACGTAGCATTGCAACGCACTGATTACCAGTCGCATGTGAAACGTGCCAAAGGCACGTCCCTACGCCCGGACAGGATAATTTGCTTAAATTAAAATAGTATTGGGACGCGATTCATCGCGTCCGCCCAATTCATCGCGTCCGCAGAGTGTTTGTCAGCAAACCCAGCTCTCCGGCGGGTTGATGAGGTAGAGGCGACGGGTAGCGCGTGTGAACGCCGTATAGAGCCAGCGGTATAAGTTTACCATCTCGGACTCCGGAGCGTCGGAAGGAATGCTGAGGCCGCTCAGATCGACCATGACGTTTTTCCACTGTCCGCCCTGCGCCTTGTGGCACGTCACAGCGTAGGCATATTTCACCTGCAGGGCGTTGAGATAGGGGTCGCGGCGCAGCTGCGCGCGCCGTTGGGGCAGCGTGCGCATTGGGTCGGTGGCCTGTTCGAGCCGCGCCATATAAAGCCGCTGGAAGGCGTCGGCGGGAAGCGCCGGAGTGTCGGCCACAAGAGCGTCGAGAATGATCTTACAGTCGATAGTGACGCCCGCGTGGGGCAGTGTCAGCGCGACGTCGGCGAAACGGAATCCGTGGAGATTCTCGGTCGAATGGATGGCCTCTATGGTGGCGATGTCGCCGTTGGCGATGAAGTCGAGCCCCTCGCGCGGCAGAGTCCAGAGATAATTGTTTTTGGCTATCATCAGCCGCTCACCGCGGCAGATCTCTTCTTCGCTGTAGAGCACGCTGTTGCGTATGGCCATGTTGGCGGCCGTTGCCGAGCGGTTGGAGCGTGTCACCAGCAGGGTGTTTTCAATGCCGTCGTCGCTGTAGGCAGCGGCTACTTCGTCGATTAGGTCGGTGCCTTCGACGATCCTGATGTCGGGAAACCGCCAGACGCTGAAACGCGGAGCGGCGAGCGGACGGTGTCGCAGCGAGCGCCGCAGACGCGTGGCGTTATAGAGGATTCCGCTGTCGAGCTGCTGGCGCACGACCTCGGTCATCACGGCCCGGCTGACGGTCATTCCGCCGCGTTTGAGGCGCGCCACGTCAAGGGCCGGCGATATGTCAAGCCCTACGGGTGGCAGCTGGGCCGGATCGCCAAGGAGAATCATGGAACTGCCGGGCTGGCTGAAGACATATTCGACCAGATCGTCGAGCAGCGAGCCCCGGCGAAGGTCGCCTTCGGTGTCGTCGCCTATCATCGACGCCTCGTCGACGATATAGACGGCCTCCTTGAGGCGGTTGACGTTGACAACCGGGCCCGAGGGCATCCCCATTCCAAGCAGGTCGCCGCGATAGATGCGGCGGTGGATGGTAGAGGCAGGATGGCCCGCCATCTGGCCGAACACTTTGGCGGCGCGCCCTGTGGGCGCCAGCAGTACGACGGGTTTCGACATGGAATCGAGCGCCCGGACCAGAGCGCTGACGAGCGATGTCTTGCCTGTGCCCGCATAGCCGTTGAGCACGAACACACGCTCGCGCGCCGGAGCCGGAGCGGCGACGAAGCGCGCCAGAGCGGCTATCAGCATCGTCTGCTGGTCGTTGGGATCGAAGGGGAGGCTGTCGAGAATGCGCTCGGCAAGCTCTGTCACGGCGGTGTCCATCAGCTTTTGCCTGTCAGGATTTCGCGGATGTCGTGGAGCTTGTTGAGGGCCGCCATGGGGGTCAGGTTGTTGATGTCGAGATCGAGGATGCGGTCGCGCAGCTGGCAGAGAACCGGGTCGTCGAGCTGAAAGAAGCTTAGCTGCATTCCGGTGCTCTCGCCGGCTATCTTCGACAGGTCGCGTCCGCCGCCGTCGCCTGCCGATGCAGCCGACGCTTCAAGTCGCTTCAGCACGGCTCCTGCACGCTTCACTATCGAGGCCGGCATTCCCGCGAGCTTTGCCACATGGATGCCGAACGAGTGTTCCGATCCGCCGCGCTCGAGTTTGCGCAGGAACACGACCTTGCCGTCGATTTCCCTTACCGACACGTTGTAGTTGACGATGCGGTTGAACGATGCCTCCATTTCGTTGAGCTCGTGGTAGTGGGTGGCGAAGAGCGTCTTGGGATGGAGGTTTTTGTATTCGTGGATATATTCGACGATAGCCCAGGCTATCGATATGCCGTCGTAGGTCGACGTGCCGCGGCCGAGCTCGTCGAAGAGAATCAGCGAGCGCTCGCTCATGTTGTTGAGGATAGAGGCGGCCTCGGTCATCTCGACCATGAATGTCGATTCTCCCTGCGAGATATTGTCGGAGGCGCCGACGCGCGTGAAAATCTTGTCTACAACGCCGATACGGGCGGCTTCGGCGGCCACGAACGAACCTATCTGAGCCAGCAGTACGTTGATGGCCGTCTGACGCAGCAGGGCCGACTTACCGCTCATGTTCGGGCCGGTTATCATCATTATCTGGGTGCCGCGGTTGCTGAGGCTGACGCTGTTCGAGATATAGGGCTCGCCCGGCGGCAGACGCCGTTCGATAACGGGATGGCGTCCCTCGGTTATGTCGATGTCGAGGCTTTCGTCGACAACGGGCCTGACATAGCGGTTGTCGATGGCCACGCGCGTGAAGTCGGTCAGCACGTCGAGCTGCGCCGCTATGCGGGCGTTGAGCTGTATGGCCGGAATGTAACGCGCCAGCGCGGCCGTCAGCTCGGCGTAGAGGCGCGCCTCGAGGGCGTCGATCTTGTCCTGGGCCGTCAGAATCTTCTCTTCATATTCTTTCAGCTCGGGAGTGATATAGCGCTCGGCGTTGACGAGTGTCTGCTTGCGGATCCACTGCTCGGGAACCTTGTCGCGGTGGGTGTTGGTGACTTCGAGATAATATCCGAAGACGTTGTTGTAGGCTATTTTAAGACTCGGAATGCCGGTCAGTTCTATCTCGCGGCGGCGTATGGCCTCGAGGTAGTCTTTGGCGTTGACGGTGATGTCGCGCAGCTCGTCGAGGGCTTCGCTGACGCCTGCGCGGATAACTCCGCCGCGCGAGAGGTTGGCCGGCGGATTGTCGGCGAGCTCGCGGCATATACGGTCGCGGATCTCGGTGCAGAGGTTCAGCTGGTCGGCAAGAGCGCGCAGGGGGCCGCAGTCGGCGCCGCTGCCGATGGTCTTGACTGTTTCGAGAGCTTTCAGCGCCGTGGCTGTCTGGCTGACCTCACGCGGCGTAACACGCCCGACGGCGACCTTCGAGATAAGCCGTTCGAGGTCGCCCGTCTGGGCCAGCGCCTCGACAACGGCCTCGCGCTCGTCGGGATGTTTCATGAAATACTCGACAACATCGAGGCGGTCGTTGATTTCCGAGGTGCTTTTCAGCGGGAAGAGAACCCAGCGGCGCAACAGGCGCGCTCCCATCGGCGTCACAGTGTGGTCAATAACGTCGAGAAGGCTCATGCCCTCTTCGGCTGTCGACTGAATCAGTTCGAGATTGCGGACGGTGAAACGGTCCATTCTGACGAACGTTCCCTCGTCGACTGTCGCGACGCGGCGTATGTGGCCTATGGCCGTGTGCTTTGTTATGTCGAGATAGTGGAGCACGGCGCCGGCAGCGATTACGGCATCGTGCATGTCGCCGATTCCGAATCCTTTGAGTGTCTGGGTCTCGAATTGCCGGAGAAGACGGTCCATGGCGGCGTCGGAGGTGAAAATCCAGTCGTCGAGTTCGAAAACGGCGTAGGCGTTCTTGAAAGTGTCGTCGAGCCGCCGGCGGTTGCCGCGCATGACAAGCACCTCCTTCGGAGCGAAGTTGGCCAGCAGCTTCTCGATGTCGGCCGCACTTCCCTGGGCCACGAGAAACTCGCCGGTAGATATGTCGAGAAATGATATGCCGAACGAACGGCGCCCGAAATGGACTGCCGCCAGAAAATTATTCTCGCGGTTGTTGAGAATAGTGTCGCTGACGGCGACGCCGGGGGTTACAAGCTCGGTTATGCCGCGTTTGACGAGCTTCTTCGTTGTCTTCGGGTCTTCGAGCTGCTCGCAGATGGCCACGCGCTTGCCGGCGCGCACGAGCTTCGGCAGATATGTGTCGAGGGCATGATGGGGAAACCCTGCCAGTTCGACATACTGCGCCGCGCCGTTGGCGCGCCGCGTCAGCGTGATGCCCAGAATTTCGCTGGCCGTCACCGCGTCGTCGGAAAAAGTCTCATAGAAATCGCCCACACGAAAGAGCAACACCGCGTCGGGGTGTTGCTTCTTAGCCTCGATATACTGCTTCATCAGCGGCGTCTCTGCTATCTTTGCCATGGCAACAAAGATAGCAAATCCCGTCCGACCCGCCAAAATTATTTGGCCGCAGGCACCCTTAGGGCGACGTGGCGCCGACAAGGTTTATTGCACAAAAAATCGAAAAATGTTTCATGATTTCTTAATAATCCCTAACTTTGCGACTGCGAAATAATTTCCGGGCTTCTGCCCGCCAACTACGCGCGCATGAACTATAGTTTTCTCGATTTCTTAGGTCTTCTCGGTGCTGTCGGCCTGTTCCTCTACGGAATGAAGGTCATGAGCGAAGGCCTCCAAAAAGCCGCAGGCGACCGCCTGCGCAACATCCTGTCGGCGATGACCCGCAACCGTTTCACCGGAACCGCGACAGGCTTCCTGATAACCGCTCTGATACAGAGCTCGAGTGCGTCTACCGTGATGGTAGTGTCGTTTGTCAACGCCGGCCTGATGACTCTCTCCCAGTCGATGGCCGTCATCATGGGCGCCAATGTCGGAACAACGTTCACGGCATGGGTTATCGCTCTGTTCGGATTCTCGGTCAATATATCGTCGTTTGTGCTGCCGATGCTCGGAATTGCCGTGCCGCTGCTGTTCGCCAACCGCAGCCGCACGAAGTCAATGGGTGAATTCCTCGTCGGTTTCGCCTTCCTTTTCATGGGTCTCGATCTTATCAGCAAGTATGTTCCCGACCTGCAGACGAATCCCGAGATGTTCGAGTTCCTGACGCGCTACACCACCATGGGCTACGGCTCGGTCTGGATTTTCATGCTCGTCGGCGTCGTGCTGACGATGATAATCCAGTCGTCGGCCGCCACTTTCGCCATAACGCTGATAATGTGCTCGAAAGGATGGATAGGTTTCGACTTGAGTTGTGCCATAGTGCTCGGCTCGAATATCGGAACGACGATAACGCCGATTCTCGCCTCGCTGAGCGGAAACACAGCGGCGAAACGCACGGCAATGGGCCATCTGCTGTTCAATCTGCTCGGAACGGTGTGGTGTATGACGCTCTTCTATCCTTTCGTGAATCTCACCACATGGCTTACCGAGGCTTTCGGCTTCGGTAACCCCACGGAACTCGTCGGCTTCGTCAAACATATCGAGCTTACGCAGCCTGAACTCTACAACCATCTCTTTGATAACTCGTTGCCCGCGGGCCACGACGTCATGATGAAGATAGCTATGATGCAGACCTCGGTCAGCTACGGCCTTTCGATGTTCCACACGGCTTTCAACATCGTCAACCTCTCCGTGATGATATGGCTGACGAATGTCTATGTGAAGATCGTGGTGGCGCTCGTGCCCGGCAAGAGCGAAGACGAGGAATTCCAGCTCAAATTTATCTCGGGCGGTCTTCTCAATGCCTCGGAGCTTAACCTCGCCCAGGCCGAGAAGGAGCTTGTCGTTTATTCACAGCGTGTCCAGAGGATGATAGGGATGGTTCAGAACCTCATACACACCCGCGACGGCTCGAGCGACTTCACCCATCTGTTCACCCGCATTGAGAAGTATGAGGAAATTTCCGACCGCATGGAGATCGAGATTGCCTCCTATCTGAACCGCTGTAGCGAAGGACGCCTCTCGAACGAGGGTAAACACCGCATTGCCTCGATGCTGACGATCGTCAGCGAGATAGAGAGCATCGCCGACTCATGTTATTCGATATCGAAGACTCTGATAAGAAAGCGCGAGTCGAAGGTCGAGTTCAACGACGAGATCTACGGCAATATCGACGCCATGTTCACCGAGGTCGAGGCCGCGATGACAAATATGCTCTATCTGCTGAGCAATCTCGAGCATGAGCGCGAGCAGGACATCATAGTCTCCTACAACCGCGAGCGCGAGATAAACAATCTGCGCAACCAGCTCCGCACTGCCAACATCGCCAACATCAACGACCATCACTACGAGTATCAGGCCGGCATCTATTACATGGACATCATCGGCGACCTTGAGAAGACCGGCGACTATATAATCAACGTTGTCGACACTATCAAGGAGCAGATGAGGACACGCGCCTGAGTACCCCGAAAAAATCAAAAACGGTAACAAAGATGTAACAATGAGGTTACATATTTGCTCCCGCTGCCGACTTTTTATATTTTTGTTTGACGGAAAAGGATAAATACCCTCCGGCGTCACGCCGGAAGTTTCCCATTCATCAAACCATAACATAAAATTCAAGCGTTTCCGATTCCTGAATAAGTCATGTCTGAGTCAGTGACATCAAAGTCAAAGCCCGGCGCCGCGCCGACCCCGGCCAACGAGAGAATTCTCGTTGTCGACTCTGACGACAATATACGTGACCTCGTCGTCTGGAACCTGTCGGCTGACTATGTTGTCAGTTCCGCCGCCACGGCCGACGACGCTCTCGATCTCGACCTCGGCGGATTCAGCCTCATAATCCTCGACACCGAACTGCGCGGAACTGTCAGCGGCTACAGCTTTATCGCAGCCCTGCGCGACGACCCTGCCGCCCGCTCAGTTCCCTTTATAATCTGCAGCGCCCTCGACAGCGAGGACGATGTTATCCGCGGCTTCGACGCCGGAGCCGACGACTATATCGTCAAATCTTTCTCGCTGCGCGAGATGGTTGCCCGTGTCAAATCGCTGCTGCGCCGCCTGCGGCTGCGTGCCGCGGCCCGCGCCCCGAAGCCTGCCCCAGTCTCGCCAACCTACCGTTTTGCCGGAATAACGATATATGCCGACAAATCGCGCCTCGAAATCGACGGACGCCCCGTAACACTTTCGCCCACGGAATTCCTCATACTGAAGCTCTTCGTGAAAGAGCCGGGCAGGTTCTATCCGCGCGACGAAATCCAGTCGTTCGTCTGGGGCGACAACGAGCCTGTGTCGGCCCGCACCATCGACGTCAACATCTCGCGTCTGCGCAAAAAACTCGGAAACTACGGCGCCAATATCGTCTCGCGTCCCGGAACCGGCTACGGCCTCGTCTGACGCGCGTTCCGGCTGAAATCGGCGGTGCCGATTGCCGTTATCGAATTTTTCCCTTACAAGCTGTTTCGCGCCACCCGTGAGGGCAATAATTTTGCAGCCGTAAAACAAGCTGCTATGACACAATCACAGATTTGGTTTCTGATCGCGGGGTTGCTGCTGGCATTTTTGTGTCTGCCCCCGCTGTTCAGGATACGCGCCTTTATAAAAAGACGTCACTGCCGTCTGCTTCAGATCGGTAAGGTGAGCGATATTTTCTATGTTCCGGGCGATTCCGACAACGACGTTGACGATGATGACGACTACTGACCGAACATTATGCTCCGAAAGCGAGTTCACAGGTTTTCTGGCCGATTATGCGGCCGCGATGCTCGGATGCGGTGCCACGTGTGTCAGAATCGAGAAGAATGTTGGCCGCATTGCCGCCCGTTTCGGTGTCTCGGCCGACATAACGGTGATGCCTGCCCATGTTCAGATCTCGACATGGTCGCATGAGCGTCCCTGCGGAGAGGTGGCAGTCAGGCGTATCAGCCCCGGAGCTATTGATTTCGACCGCAATGCGCGCCTCAGCCGCCTCAGCTGGGACGTGGCCGACGGAAAACTGGACTTTGACCGGATGACAGCGCACTTCGATGCCATAAAGCGTATTGCGCCGGCATGCCGCACCCGTGTTTTGCTGCTCGCGGCGCTGGCGAACGCTTCGTTCTGCCGCCTTTTCGGAGGGGATGCCGCGGCCATGCTGACGGTGTTTGCGGCCACCATCGGCGGAATGTGCCTGAAACAGATGATGACAGCCCGCGGCGCCGACGCGAGAGTGACTGTTTTCTGCGCCGCTTTCTTCTCGACGGCGCTCAGTGCTGCCGGATATGTTTTCGGTTTTGGAGAGACCCCCGGAATCGCTTTGGGGGCAGGCGTGCTCTATCTTATTCCGGGTGTGCCTTATATAAACTCCGTCAGCGACATCATCGACCGCCACTATCTCTGTGCGTTCAGCCGCCTGACCGATGCCATAGTGACCACCTTCTGCCTGTCGGCAGGGCTGTGTCTGGCGACACTCGTATTAGGCTTGAAATGGTTCTGACAGATATGATACACGATTTTTTCACAGACATTTTCGCCGACGGACTGTTCGCTGCCATAGCCGCCATAGGTTTCTCGAGCATCAGCAACACACCGCGCAGGGCCTACGGCGCCTGTGCGCTGACAGCCGCTCTGGGACATGCGGTGCGCTACGTGCTGACAATGCCCGGTGTTTCGATGAATATTGTTGCGGCCAGCAGTCTGGCGTCGGTTGTCGTCGGAATAATGGCCGTCATGCTGTCGCGCCGGATTAAATGCCCGGCCGAGGTGTGTTTCTTTCCGGCGTTGCTGCCGATGATTCCCGGGATGTATGCCTACCGCACGGTCGAAGCACTCGTCTTATGTGTGGGAGCCACGGCCGAGACCGAATTCGCCCATCGGCTCTATCTGTTCATGTCGAACGGTCTGACCTGTGCGTTCATAATCATAGGTATGGTCATCGGCGCCACCGTCCCGGTTTTCGCGATGAAAAAAATCGCATTCCGCGCAACCCGACAAAAAGAATTGCTAAATTTGTAGTTATAATGGAACTACGTCAGCTAAGATATTTCGTCGCGGCAGCCGACGCCCTCAGCTTTTCCGAAGCGGCAAAGACTGTCAATATAGCCCAAAGCACGCTCTCTCAGCAGATCAGGCAGCTCGAAGATGAGCTTGGAGTCAGACTGTTCGAACGCTCTACCCACTCCATAGCGCTGACCGAGGCCGGCCGCGAACTGCTTCCGGCGGCTCTGCGCACTCTCCACGACGCCGGGGAATGTGCCGACCGCATCAGCGATCTGCGCCAGCTGCGCACGGGCGAGCTCAACATCGGTGTGACATATTCTTTCAGCCCCATACTGACAGAGACTCTGCTCGAATTCATGAAACTCTATCCGCGCATAAAGCTCAATATTTTTTATAAGCCGATGGCCGAACTGATGGAGCTTCTCGGCAAGCGCCGCGTAGACTTCGTGCTTGCCTTCCGGCCGTCGAAATCGCCTTCCGACGTCGAATCTCATATTCTTTTCCAGAACCGGCTCGCCGCAGTAGTGGGACTCAGTCATCCGCTGGCAGCCCGCGACAAAGTCACTCTCGCTGAACTGGCGCGCTATGAGCTGGCGCTTCCTGCCGAGGGCCTTCAGGCGCGCAACGCCTTCGACCAGCTTGCCCGTTCTTCGGGAAGCTTCAGAATAAGGATAGAGATGAATGAAGTCAACATTCTGCTGAAACTTGTCAGGCAGACGTCGCTGGCGACAGTGCTCGCCGAAGATTCCGTGCTGAACGAGCCCGACGTGCGCGCTATTCCTATCGACGCCGCGGGGAACGAGATGTCAGGCTGTGTCCATATAATCAGAGACACCTACCATAAATATTCCATGAAAGAGTTCATCCGCCTGCTGAGCGAGTCGATAGCCGTCAAAGAGCGTCAGAACGCGTGGATATGACCGTCGGCACACTTTATTTGAGATTTTTTTATGAAAAAAGTCGTGGCAATATAAAAAATTTCATTACCTTTGCGGTCGCCAATCGGGGTGTAGCACAGTTGGCAGCGCGCCACGTTCGGGACGTGGAGGTCGGAAGTTCGAGTCTTCTCACCCCGAACGAAACAATATGCACCTTGTAGAAATAAATCTCCACAGAATCATTGAACTTTGCAAACGCTTTCACGTTCGCAAGCTTTGGGTTTTCGGTTCGATACTCACAGACCGCTTCAACGACAATAGCGACGTTGACCTATGTGTCGATTTTGACAAAAGCAAGATTAGTCTGTTTGATTATGCCGATAACTTTTTCGATTTTCAGTATGCCCTTGAAGACTTATTCGGACGCAGCGTAGACTTGACCGAAGACAGCGCCGTCCGCAACCCCCTGTTTCGTGAAGAACTGAACGAAAAGCGCAAATTGATTTATGGCTGACAGGTTAGTTGAAAAATATCTGAATGATATTTTAGATTCGATTATGCAGGTTGAGTCTTATTTCGCCATTTTCCCCCGCAGATTCGATGTCTACTGTGAAACTCCGATTATGCAGCGTGCAATACAGATGAACATATCTATTATCGGAGAGGCGACAAATAAGTTATTAAAAATTGCGCCTGATATTCCAATTACTAAAGCACGAAAGATTGTCGATACACGTAATTATATGATACATGGTTATGATAGCGTGAGTCATGATATGGTCTGGTCTATTGTCATAAACCACCTGCCGCTGTTAAAAGACGAGGTCGTCAAAATTCTAACCGAAGTCGGAACGAAGCCGGAAGACAAATAACATGGTTAGCCGGCTGCCTTGACAAGGGCCGTAACTGCGGGCAGTATGTCTTCTCACCCCGACTGAAAACAAAGAGAATCGGGCTTTCGGCCGGTTCTCTTGATCTTTTTGGCGTCTTGATAATTACGATGTTTTATATATCTTTGCGGATAGTTTGGAATTTTTCATTTGCTAACTTTATAAACTTGTATCATTATGAAAAACATCTACGCAATGTTGCTACTCAGTTTACCATGTCTTTCGGTCGGCGCCGTCGCTGATAGTGCGCTTCCTGTTCCCGGTTCGGGGCATCGGAATTATCCGGTCACGGCTTCGGGCGCCCCTGTTTGGTGCCCGGTCAGCAGCACCTCGTATTACCACGCTGATGAGGGCTGGGCAAAGCTTGAAAGCGCTGCATATCAATACGACAGTCACGGCAACTGCACCGAAATTATAAGGACTGATCAGGACGGAGTTCTTCAGAAGCAAATTTTGACCTATAACGAGTTCGGTATGTGTGTGGCTGCCGAAATGGTTACGGGAAAAGACGGCATAGACTGGGAAAACAGCTTTAAGTTAAGCTATGCATACGATCCCGTTGTCCACAACTTTGTTATCGAATATCTCGCTTACAACTGGGGCGCCGGCGAGTGGAACCGCGGCGGTTGTTACAGTCTGGAAGTAAGCCGTAATAACGATGGAAATATCGTTGAGATATTGTGGTCAACTACAGATGGCCCGGATGCGTTCAAACCGATGTCGAAATCAGAATGGAGCTATGGATCTGATGGTAAAGCCAGTGAATACCGTTACTACGCGGCCGCGTCAGACTCGGAAATTGAGCTGTGTGACGCCTACAAAGATATTGTCTGGGAAGATACCGACGGACAGATGACACTCCTTTACGGCGACCTGAGTATGATGACAGAAGGCCCTAACCGGCTGAAATCGGCGGTGCCCTGTCGCTCAGGGCAGTCCGACGGTCTGATTCAGGCAGATTATTTTGAGGGGAACGGCGGCTATCTCGTGACCGAAAAAAACAGCGACGGCATTGTCGTCCGCACTGTCAGAAAGGAAATCGACGCCGACAAGACCGAGACCATGACAAGAGAGTATTATGACAAATCCGGTAAACTCGTCGACGGCAGTATTGAGATAAAAAAATATGACGGGCATAATAATCTCGTCGAGCAGACTACGAAAGGACTGTCGGACGGCGAATGGAAAATTTTGAGTTCGACAAAGTTTGCCAACGTCTACGATACCAACGGAAACGTGTCGGAGCAGACGATGAATGTTTATGTCGCTGATAGCGGAGAATATGAGCCGCGCTTCCGCACCGTCTACGGCGAATATATCAACGTGGCGGGGTTGGGAATTGTCGCCTCTGACGAGCGTACAGTCTGGCAGGTCAGTGGCGATGTTGTCAGAGCCGGGGCCGATGGTCTGACCGGCCTCACGGTTTATAACGTTCAGGGCGTAGCTGTTGGACATGCCGACTCCGAGACCTCTTCGGCCACCGTCAGCCTCTCTTCTCAGGCTCCCGGGCTATACATAATCCGCGCCGACGGCGCCGGTTCGTGTATCCGTGTCGTAAAGCGCTGACATACGGCAATTCCAAGGTATGAACAGGCCGGAATTCCCTCATGTAAAGGTGTTTTTTGCACTTGCATGTTTAGTTGCCCTATTCTTATTGATAGCGCTTTTAAAGTTGCCGGATATGACGCTCATGTGGGTTGGGTATGGAATGTTTTCATGCCTCATGCTATATCCGTTTTATCTTGGCTTCAGACAAAAATGCTATCGGTATTCCATTTTTATAATATTGTCAATTCTTATAGCGGGCGCTTTGTTGTATGGACTGCAAGTCATGAGTCTGCCCTGATAACGGGTTTTATAGACTGCAACAAAAGAGAATCGGCCAGACGGTCGATTCTCTTTCGATTTGTTTCAATCTGTTCTGCTTTCCGCCAGGATGTGGGGGCAGGAGCGCCGGGCGGTGATGCTCTACAGGGCGGGGAGGTCGCGGTCGAGGAAGTCGAAGAGGCGGTGCATTTCAGAGCAGCCGTTACTGCGGCATGTCGTCAGGTCAAACGGTGAAGAGTTTTTGCGAGCTGTGGCTATGCCTTCTTCGGCGCCAAGTCTGTGGTATATGTCAGGCGACTGATTATAAAAGCTCTCGCTTTTCTCGTAATTCTCCATGCAGGCAATTTTGCGCAGATCGGCCTTGAGCTCAGGCTCGAAAGCATCATAGAATTTATTGGTTTTCCTGAAATGGAGCAGATACCAGTATTCGAGACACGGATTGTTGATTACTATCAGAACTTTATCAAGCCAGGAGTGTCGTGACCGCGGAGGCAGTTTCCCGGCAATGGCCTGCAGGTATTTGCCATACCAGTCTTTGAAAGTGTTAAATTCGTTGTTGTCTTTCAGTGGTTCGTCAAGATCGATGAATAGAATGACGCGGTTATAATGGGCTTCTATTTTTTCTTTGGCAAGGGAGAAGAGTTCGTTGATTTTCTTTGCGGAAGGCAGATTAGGCTCAATCTTGATTTTCCTGATTTTGTCACAAGGATAGTGCTGCCTGACCTTTTCGATATACCATTTTTCATCTTTACCGTCTACGATGATAGCGATTGCCGCCGGCGACCTGCGTTTTCTTAAAATTCGGGCCATGGTTATTTTGTGTTATCAGAACGGTTTATATAGGTTGCTCCCAGACGTGGAATAGCTCCCAGGCGTCCGGAGCGGTAGGCTTTATAGCGATTGGTAGAGTCGCGCAGGATATCGCTGCCGAAGTCGGCCAGCGAGTAAAGCTCGGTGGAGCCTGAATTGTTTTTCTCGGTGAACCATACGCAGTCATCTCTGAAAGAGTTCTTGTCGTTGAGGAATTCGCGTATATGGGTAGTGAATACCATCTGTGAGTTGCCTGCGTTGGAAAGGTAGGTTGTCAGGAAATGCTGGTAGAGGTCGGGGTGCATCTTGCTTTCAAGCTCGTCGATGGTGACAAAATGAGATTGGGTTGTAAGTTTGATGAGAATGCTCGACAGCTCGTAGAACCGCTTGGTGCCGTTCGATTCCTCATTGAAGTCAAACAGAACGTCTCCGCCCGGACCGGTGTGGGCCATCTTGACAGTCAGTGACTTGGAGGTGGGGTCTTCGCGCAGCGTCGCTTTGAGTTCGGCGGGGGCCTCATTGTCGTTGAGTATCATGTCGACGAGTTTCGGAGGCAGGGGTTTGGATTTTTTTTCGATTACCAGGTCGGAGACGCCGACGTCGGCGCGGCGCATCAGTTCGGTTACCTGCTCTTTGCTTATGGCTTCGCGGTCGATCTGCTTTGAGGTATATTCGGCGAGATGCTGTTCAGAAGTCTTCACGATAGGCAGAATGTAGGATTGCGCCCAGTCGATTATAGCTTTCATCCATGGTATGTCGATATTGCTTTTCTGGAATGAGCCGAAGACAGTTCGGTTCGGGAGCAGGTTGACAAGTAGGTCTCTGCCTTTAGCCGTGTAGGGGTATTTGCTTCCCCATTTTATGGATGACACCATGCTTTCGGGATCAAGCGTTCTCTCGAAGACCCGGTGGGATCTCAGCTCGCCGAAGGGGTGGGCGTCGAGAAGCTCATAGGTGACCGCTTCGGGGCTGAAATGAACTTCGTAGCGATATTTTTTATTGTCACACAGGAAATTGATTATCATCTCCGAAGACTCCTCAGCGCTTTCGGGGTCGAGGGCGAATCTGGTATAGGGTATTGTGTTCGTCTTGTTCTCGACAGGGGAGAGGATAAGCTGAGGGAACATGGCGAATGCCCTGAGGACATTGCTTTTACCGGAGGCGTTCGGGCCGAGTATGGTGGCAATTTTCAATATGCGGTATTTATCGATAGTCGCCACGAAGTATTCCTCAAGGTGTGTCGAGGGTGTGGCTTCGAACGAGAGCGTCACCGGCTCTTTTATAGAGCGGAAGTTAGAGATGGTAAAGTCTAAAATCATGGTGGCAAAAGTTGAAATTTCTTTTTGTGAGGGGTTTGATTTTGCAGTTAGATTGCAAAATTAAGCATTTGGGGTTTATAAACCAAGATTTTAACATTTTCTCGACTGAAACAAAGAGAATCGGCCTTTCGGACGGTTCAGAATTGTGACCGTTCGCCATCTGTATATCTCAAAACTCCGAATAGCAAATCATTACTGATTCTGTCGTCAAGCGCGGGACGCGCGATATGTCTACAACCGATTGCGATAGCTGGCGGTTACTACCGCTCACCCCGCAAATTCGCGGCTTGCACGCATATATTGTTGGCTCTCAAGCCCACAGCTATCGCAGTGGGATGAAGAAAATCCGCGCCTCACGGCGCTTGACGCGAATAGGCTGTTTGATTTGGTTATTCTGCAAAAATGTCAGACTGTAGCCAAAGGCACGCAGCTACATTCAGACCGAAAAATCATATAAACAGCTATGGCTACTCTTTATCGGAAACGTCGATTCCGATATGTCGGGAGGTTTGCGGGCGCGTCAGCGGATGCGGTCGGCGTCGGCGAGGGCCGAGAGGTGGGCGACGCGGTCGACGATCCATTGGCGAAGAGCCGAAGCATGGGTGTCGTGGCCTTTCGAGCTGACGGCCTTGCACCAACCCATCTCGTCGCCGGCAGCCCAGAGCGAGCCGTTGACTTCGGCGGAGGGGCGCACGAGCCGCGCATATTCGTCGATAAAGTCGAGCAGCCGCGGATAGATGTCGGTCTCGAACCGGGCGAAGCGCTCCTTGTAACGCTCGATGAATCCGGGCGTTTCGACGAGTTTCTCGAACATTGCGTTGAGCCAGATTGTGCCGTCGTGGGGACGCAGTCTGTAGCCGTCGCCCGTTCCTTCCATGAGGTTGAATGAGGCGTCGAAGTCCCATGCCGGCCCGCATTTCCATAGGCAGTCGTCGCCAAGCCGCTCCTTATGGAGGTATAGACTTTTGGGATGGCCAATCTCGCTGTTAAGGACGATATTATAAAGGAGCAGATAGTCGACGAAGCTGTCGAGGTCGAACGCCTCGAAGCCGCGTCCGTCGCCGGCGAGCCGTTCGGCGCGGTTGAAGTCGGCCTGCCACTGGGCGAGCTTCGCTTCGGGGGTTCCCCAGGCGGGATCTTCTTCGGCGAGTTCGTCGAAGTCGGGGTCTTTGACCATAACGGGCATGTTGTAGGTGGTCGACCGGAATTTATATTTCTCGTCGAACTCGTCGCTGAGTTCGAGCAATACACCTTCGGTCTCTTCGATGTCGACACTGGCGCCTCCGATGCCGACCTTCTCGGTCAGCATGAATGCGCCGAGATTGTTTCCGTTGAAGGTAACCTCACAGGGCACGATATGGTTCGCCCAGGCTATTCCCATCTCGCGGGCGAGCCACATGGCCACGGCGTTGCGCATCAGCGACGGATCGATATAGTTTGCCAGCAGCACGTAGCTCTTGGCCTTTTTCATGCCTGCCAGAGCTGTTTTCTTGGCGAACTTGAGGCGCATAGGTTTCTTCGGCATCCACCATGTTGAGTTGCCGCGCCCCTTGACGGTGACGTCACACTCTTCGAGGTCGTCGATAAGGCCGTTTCCTTCGATTGAAATGCGTGCGTCGAGATAAAGTTCCTTTTCTTCGACCTGCTTCAGCGACGGATTGCCGGGGATGTCGATGAATATCCGGGGCACGGCGGTCTGCGCGACGTCGATATGGCCGATAGCGTCGACCGTTATGGCCTTCACGCCGTTGCCGTCGGAGAAGTGGGCCACTTTCACGCCCGAGGCGTCGACATGGCGGCACACGACATCACCTTCGAGGCGTTCGAAACCGCCGTCGGTGCGGTAGATATGGGTCTGGGGTACCTCCGCGCCCATGACGAGGGCAACGAGGGCTGCCGTTGCTGAAAGTATCGTTTTCTTCATCTCACGGTTATTTTTAGAGTTTCGCGATTGTTGACAGTCACAATATAGTTTCCCGGCGAAAGCGGGCCTATGGCCGTAGAGCCGTCGAAACGGCGGTCGGCCACGACGCGTCCGCTGATGTCGGCCACAAGGCAGCGGCTTCCTGTGCGAGCGCTCTCGATCGCTATGCCGTCGCGGGTGAGACGGATTACAGTCTCAGGAACTGCAATGCCGTCGACAGAGTCGAAAGAGTGTAGGGCGTAGTCGATATCGGTAACGTCGACGATTTCGTAGGTTGATGGTGACTGCTCACCGACGGGCGTAACCGTGAGCGAGCTGCCTGAGAGACGCCATTCGAGACCCTCGGCAACCTCGTAGAACGCCTCGCTGCCGTCGGTGAGGCTGACGCGCAGGCCGAGAGCGGCCTCGTCGGCGTGCGTCGTGAAAGTCACTGCCAACGCAGTCAGCGCAATAAGTGGCTTGAGTTTCATAAGAAAAACTTGGTGATTGAAATGATTGGATTAACTGACCCTCAAAGATAGTGAAAGGCGAGAGCAGTGCCAAATGAAAATTCATTTTCATTGGCAATGCCGAGCCGCATCCTATCTTATCGAAAGATAGTGAAAGGCGAGCGCAGTCCCAAATGAAAATTCATTTTCATTGGCAATGCCGAGCCGCATCCTATCTTTTATATTGCCAATTTCTAATTACTAATTACTAATTTCTGCCCCCGGCAGTCTACTAATCCGCCTCAGAAATCTTACTAAATTTTCAAATGGGGGGGTAAAATACTGATATACAGATATATGCGTTTTTTGCGGGGTTACTATTCCATATTACTAAGCCATCGGGAACAAATTCCGGTTCATTAATTTTGTAGCGAATTTCCCCTGACTGATTGATGATATGCTCTTGGTCAGTTTCAAATCTACAGTGTTAAAAACCTTTTTTCTAATTCAGAATCGAACCTTTCGTTCACTTAATTTATTTTTTATGCGGATAAAACACAAATCAGCATTATCACTTATTCTATTTGCAGCCTCTTGTTGCACGCTCTCTGCTCAGGAATCAGAGACGAAGACCTGGGAACAGAACAGCTATATAACGGGACTGACGAAAATCGAGCTCGGAAAATGGACTGTCCCCGACACCGTTGAAAACCAATGGCGCGACAAGTACGGCAATACGGAATTCCACAATTATCCTTCATGTTACCTTCTCGACCTCAAAGAAGAGAACGGCGACGTCACCCCCGGAAAATCATACGTCCTGAAGGACATGGCTGAGATGTTCGGCCCTGAGGGCCTTCTCAAAGATGCTCACGACAATCTCGACCGTCTGATGCAAAGCCCGCTGATGTCGGCCACGCGACTTGTCTACACGGCCAAAGGTGGCCCTGTTGATGTCGATTATATGTTCGGATCGGGCGGATTCGGAAACCGGTTGTGTTACTTTTATGTCCCGGCCGACTCGAAATATGATGAAACGACTCTGTCGGTCGCACAGACTCTCGCCGATAACAAGATACCGACATTCTGCATAGCAGACCAGATGCGCACTTCGGTCTACATGGATCGCTTCGAGAAGCAAAACGGCGAATGGACTAAGATCAACGAAGTGGTCGGCAACAGTGATTTGGGCGACAAGCTCAAAGACGCCACCGATAACTACGGAGGCTGGGGCGACAACCTTATAACCGGCAAGCGTTTCAGGCTTAAATATTTCGGCGACGATTACACCGCCGAACCGACCGACGACTTTCCTGCGGGCACTCGCATCTATTTTTTCCTCGCAACGTATAATGACTACGGTTGGAACGGAGTTGCAAGTGAGGGTGAGCCCTATTCCATTAAGTTCGCCTACCGTCAGCTCAACCGTGAGTTCGGCTCGCAGGGAAAATGGGATTACATGAACATTCCCAAACATAAGGAGAAATACGACACCTACGGTCCCGGAATCTTCGCTGCCGCCGCTGTCAACTTCACCTATACCGATTCTGACAAAGGAAGCCTTGAGAATGTCCAGTTTCTGACATGGGAAGACTATGTCCAGCCCGATAAAGATAACAAAGTCGGAGACTTTGACATGGGCGATGTCGGTTTCGGACTCTACGGAGTCAATAACCCGCTTTTCGACGTGATCTCTGAATCGACTATCCAGCTTCAGGCTATTCAGGAGGCCAAAGACTATCAGGATCAGTTCTTCGGCAGCAAAGGTGCGTTGAAAAATGCCTACCGCTATAAATTCATTCTGACAAACGGCGATGAAAACGGCGAGAATAAGGTTTATTCACGCGGATTGCAGCCCGTCACTTTCACTCAGGACAATGCAGACACCGGCGAGGGCCATTTCAACCCGTCGTATACCTGGGCGTCGATACGCCGTTTTACCGATGATTCGGAAGTTGGCGAAGTCGTGAAATATGTTGTAATCAAAAAATCGGCAACGCTCCCTGACGGTGCACTGCCCAAGGTAGGAGACCTCAATAATGCCGCTCTGGTCTACCGCATCGAATACGCTATGACCGATACCTACGATGAGACTTCTGTCCCGGAGAATTGGGACGGCACGTGGTATATCGACGGCGAGCAGAAAAGTTATTTCGAGCACCGCCGCGGCGAAGAGAACGACAAAACCGCTCTGCCTCTCGAAAAAATGACAAGTCTGTATCACGACGCCGTAGAGACTCTGAATTCCGAAGGCAGATATATCAACAGCAAACGATTCTGGATGATGTTCGCATTCCGCGACGGTATCAGAGTCAGAACCGACGAGTCGGCCGTGGCTTCGCCGCGCGCTAAAGTTGTCATCGAGCCGCGCGGCACGGCCAATGCGATAGATCTCGACGGCAGCGAGACAAAGCATATTGAATCGCCTGACGCTCTGGCGCCTGTCGACAACCGCACGTTCTTTACGCTGACCTACAATCCTCAGACCGAGCTTTACGGAAAAGAACACATATCGGCCCTGTTCATTGTCAACGAAGAAGGCAAGCGCTTCTGCAAAATCAAATACGACGAAACTAATGCAAAATGGGTGACCGAAGTCGAGAGCAGTGACCATGCCGACAATCAGAATCCGGCTTTTGAAATTCTGGATGTCATTGACGAGAACCCTACATGCCGCCATTTCGTGTTGAGCACCAATCTTGCGCCCGACAAGAAATTCGGCGTCATGGTCGAGACGCGACGCGATTTGAAATTTGATGGTGTCCCTGTCATAGACTACAACACGTTCGGCGGTTATCCGGCCGAATGTCAGATGCCGACGCTGAGTTTCGACAAAGCCGATCTTTCCAAGAACGGTGTTTGTGAACACGACGGCAAACAGTCGTATGTGATGTACGTTAATACCGAATGGTCATTGAAGGGCGCTTCGGTTCCCGGCCGTCCTGTTTTCTCGCAGTGGCGCACCTACAACAACCCGGCTTACCCGTGGGACAATAAAGAATCGGCATATCTCAATATCCTCTACGACAACCAGGCTGCCACCGGCACTATTCCGGCGGAAGCTTACGAGAACTGGCTCGGAAGCTATGACAACGAGCTGATTGCAACCGGCGATGGCTCGTGGAAAAACCACGACATCCTCGCTCAGCAGAACGAAGGTGTCACCGACGTGAATGGCGAATATGTTGTGAGAGCCTATTTCCCCTCAGCGCCCGCTATCCTCGCCCAGAGAATGCCCATGAAAGCGAAAGCCGCCGAAGCGCCGGAAAACACCTCGTATGTGGTTCTTGAAGCAACGAGACCTTTCAGCGCTGTTCGAAACGAACTGACAACAGTAATCGAGACAATCACCACCGACACTGACGCCCCCGCAGTATACTACAACCTGCGCGGGCAGCGGGTAGCCGTTCCCGCAGCCGGCGAACTCTACATTGTCAGACGCGGTTCGCAGGTCTCGAAAGAGATCGTCCGCTGAGAATATCCGACGATAATTAAGCCGGCCGGGGGCCTCGACAGCTCCCGGCCGGCTCTTTTCATTTCGTGACCTGTAAAAAATTTTTTTGCGGAGAACGAAAAAGGTTGTATCTTTGCAGTCGGGTAAGTCCTACACGGCCAGCTCCCCGCCAACTCCGTCAGATCTTGACCGAAGCAGCGGTAACGGGTTGAGCGGCGCGATGTAGATAGCTTACCCTTTTTTTGTGGCCGGACGCAGGCAGCATCAAGATTTTTTTCGGGCAAATTGATGTGTCCGGGCGTATGGACGTGCCTCAATGCTATTAACTTACAAATTATCCTGTCCGGGCGTAGGGACGTGCCTTTGGCACGTTTCACATGCGACTGGCAATCAGAACGTTGCAATGCTAGGGGGTGTTGCAGAACTCCGGTTTTGTATGATTTTCCGCCCTGAATGTGGCCGCGTGCCTTTGGCACGCCTCCAAGGCGACGCGACATAACAGGCCTATTGTCAGGCTTTTGAGGGGGGTGTTGCAGAACTGGCTAAGCGTAGGGATGCTCCACGGAGCATCCGACGTTAAAGCATTGACTATCAGAGGATGCACGAGCGTGCATCCTACTACTGGTCAATCTTTATACGTCTTTTTTTCATCCAGACTGTTATTCTATTACTAAATAGGATAAGCAATGACA
>PPYF01411458.1_pt1 | contig 21006 bp, 20 predicted proteins | sample 1559871 | NCBI WGS metagenome assembly PPYF01 (sample SAMN08240021, study PRJNA423297) | Human gut metagenome, whole genome shotgun sequencing project.
TCTTTTGCCTACATTGAAGTAAAATTGTCTAAAATAAAGCAATGAGAAAAAACAGAGCCAGCAAATAAAGTGTTAAGAAGAAATTACGTAAGTTAGTAAACAAGAACGAAATCGATCAACTTCGTGAAGAATTGATGAAAAAGAATCAAGAATTATATGATGCAAAATTGGAGAACGAAATCTTAAAAAAATCAATGACCCTGTTCGGAACTTCAAAGGACGAAAGAAAACACAAATAGTTGATCAGGGTCGAACAAGAGTCTCTTCCGAAATCTAACCGGTATAAAGTCGGCGATATTCTTAAGACCATTGGACTTAAGAAAGCGACTTATCATGATGAACGTAAACGTATCAAAGATTATGTAGATATGTAAAAGTAGAGATACTAAAAATTGCCGAAAGCGGAAGATATCGCGGACGTCTAACCTACGGTTATCGTCGCGTTCAAGAAGAGCTCATTAAATTAGATATCCATCTATCAGACGCCGTAGTGCGTCGTTTGATGGATGAATTAAATGTTCAAGTAAGCCTTTATAACCGCCACAGAAATGGTAGATATTCATCTTATAAAGGTACAGTTGGAAAAGTGGCCCGTAACGTTCTACATCAGCATTTTAATGAAACCGTACCTTTCAAAGTATTACATACCGATGTTACACAAGTACGCTTGGCCAATACTAAGTGGGCTTACGTTTCAGCTATTACTGACGAAGCAAGCAAGGATGTTTTAGCATTTCAAGTAAGTAATAGTCCTAACAGTAAACTAATTATGGATACACTCGATGAACTCACAGAAAATATTTCGGAAGGAATAAAACCAATAATTCATTCAGATCAAGGTTGGTATTATCAATTGAATTACTATACCGATAAACTCTCTGAAAAAAAATTTATACAAAGCATGTCTCGTAAGGGAAACTGTCTTGATAATGCGCCAATTGAAAGCTTCTTTCATCTTCTTAAAACAGAATGTCTTAATGGATTTCCACAGTGTAAAGATATTGGAGAATTCAAGGAAATCACAAAGAATTACGTCGATTGGTTTAACAATCGACGAATATCACAGAAAACAAAAGGCATGACTCCCTGCGAATACAGGGAACATGCCTTAGCAGTTTATACCAGCATCGGGTCCCATATCGACTAACCAATCGGCTCGTGAAATTAATTTCAGATTATGTTCAATCAGGATTAATGTATTGCCCTTATCAACCAATCCTTCAAATAAATCGATCAATTGTTGAGTATCCTGTAAGTGCAATCCGGTTGTTGGTTCATCTAAGAAATAGATTCGGCCGGTATGATTCAATTCCATTGCTAACTTAACACGTTGCACTTCACCACCAGATAAAGTGGTCATCGACTGGCTAAGATTCAAATAACCAAGTCCAACTTGGTGGAGTAGACTAACCTTTTTGTAGATATCTGGCACATCTTTGAAAAACTCTAAAGTGTCGTTGATAGAAAGATTTAGAACCTCAGAAATATCTTTGCCATGATAAGTGTATTGTAGTGCTTCTTGGCTATAACGTTTCCCATGACACAACTCACATTCTTGAACGATTGGATCCATGAATGCCATCTCGGTGATCATCACACCTTTACCTTTGCAACGGGGACAAGCACCTTTACCGTTATAACTAAATAGTTGTGTTGAAACGCCATTGTTGGCTTTACTGAAAAGCTTTCGTAGAGGATTTAAAATGTTTAAGTAAGTTGCAGGTGTAGAACGAATATTCAAACCTACAGAATCCTGACTCAAATCAATATAGTCTTGTTCAGAAACTTGTTGTTTGAAAGCTTGGACTAAAGTACTTTTTCCAGAACCTGCTGGTCCAGATATCACGGTCATCACACCTTGAGGGATTCTGGTAGATACGTCTTTTAAATTATGAGAAGTTACATGATTAACATTTAGCCAAGATTGAGGTTCACGAGGCTTTGGGAAAGTGATTTTTTCTCGTAACATTTTGCCCGTAATTGTATCTGACCGTAACAGTTCGTCGTAGGTACCAGTGAAAGTTACTTGACCACCATTTTTGCCGGCTTGTGGTCCCATTTCCACGACATAATCTGCTGTCGAAATAATGGCAGGGTTGTGATCAACTAGGATAATGGTATTGCCATGTTCCTTGAGCTTTTTTAAGGATTGGGTAATTAATTTAATATCGTGAGGATGGAGTCCTACACTTGGTTCATCGAGTACGTAAACTAAATCGGATAGGGAACTCGTCAAATATTTGGCAATTTTAATCCGTTGAGCTTCTCCACCAGATAGAGTATCAGTTCCACGGCCAAGGGAAAGATAACCTAAACCGATGTCGACCAAAGCTTGAATTTTACTATGTAGTTCACGCACCATTGTTTTAGCCTTGGGGTCCGAGATATTATCCAAAAATCTTAGGACACTTACTAAATCCATATCGCTGACTTCTGCAATATTTTTGCCAGCAATTTTACCAGTTAGAGCCTTTTTGTTCAGACGTGTTCCATGACATACTGGGCAAGGTTTTCGAGTGACAATCTTTGATAAGGCAGCTTCATGATGACGACCTGAGGCACTATGAATAACAGAGCGAAGCATACGTGGAACTAGTCCTTCATATAATGCCGTACGGCCCCAATTTGCCGGTGGATTTTTTAATTTTTGTTGCGGAGCGTGCATGAATAAATCATATTCTTCATCGGTGTAGTCTTTAATTTTTTTGTCTAAATCAAATAATCCACTGTTGCCATATTCCTTCCAACGCCAAGTTCCCGGTTGAAAACCGGCAAAAGTCATTGCACCTTCATTGAGTGATTTATTAGGATCAATTAATTGACGTTCATCTATGTCGTCAACAAAGCCTAGTCCCTGACATTTTGGACACATTCCCTGAGGTAGGTTAAAGGAAAACCATTCAGAATACCCAACCCAAGGCTGTCCAATTCGAGAAAACATCAAACGTAAGACGGAATAGATGCCGGTGTAGGTTGCCAGAGTAGATCGAGGATTACGACCAATAGGCTTCTGTTCAACCACAATTGCCACTGGTAAGTTGTCGATTCGGTTCACTTCAGGTTGACCGTATTTAGGCAAATATTGTTGGGTGAAACTAGGAAAAGTTTCATTCAATTCACGTCGGGAAACAGCGGCTAATGTATCAAAAACTAAAGAGGATTTACCAGACCCAGAAAGACCAGCAAATACAGTCGTTTTATGCTTAGGAATATCTAAACTGACATCTTTTAAGTTATTTTCTTGAGCTCCATGGATAGAGATAGTCCCATCTGCAAATAAATCAGTCATAAAAACCTCCAACAGTAAATTTATAATTCCATTATATATAGAAATCTCGTTTAACAAAAATAATCGGGTCTAGAATTTTTGGTGTTGGAAAGTATTTCCATTCCAAAAGTACTAGGCCCTAATTTAAAAAGCCATTGATAATGGATCAAAAACGGCCACTAGGGTATACCCTAGTGGTTTGACTTATCTTCATGAAATGAGGATGCCTAAAAAAGTTCAATAGCATTGTCCAAATTAGATGATAATTATCAATCAACTAGTAAGCAGAGGCCCTTAGGAAGCTTCAATAACTTCAGATTATGTATATCTTTAATGTTCGAATTAAAAAAGGTACCTAGCCGTTGCGCGGCTAAGCACCCATAAAAAAGTTACCAACAACAGTCAACAGATAACCGGTTATTTGTCATTACAATTACTAACATAATTATTGGCACAATAATCTGTTCAATGATTATTCCAGAATATTGAACGAGCTATTTTAGTTTTGTATCCGAACCAAAAGTCCTATTAAGTCAGTCAGGTAAAACTGCAAACGCCCTAACTGGAAAACCAGGGGCCTTTTCAGCCTTTGGAACAGAAATGAAAATATAACTACCAGTAGCAGGAACTAAATCCAAATTAGCTAATAATTCAACCTGATAATGATTATGGGAAAGAACATAATATTCACCAATCAAGCCATGTTCTTGCTTTACAGCAGTATCCGTATCAAAATTTTCATGCCCATTTGCTGAGGCACTCCGTTGTTCATAGATGAATTTCAAAGCATCTAAATCCCATCCAGGATAATGAGCTTGCTCCTTGTCATCTAGGTTTTCAAATTTTTCTTGACTAGGCCAACGTTTTGACCAATCAGTTCGTAAAGCAACAAACGAATTTTCAGGAATTTTCCCATTCTTCTTTTCCCATTCTTTAATATCATTTACGGAAAGAGAAGAATCTGCATTATTTTTAGCTTCATTAGAATGATCAATAACAACTAGTGGGAGAACTAATTCTTTGAGAGAAAAATTTTCGACATACTTATCTTGGTGTTCATCAAAAATGAATTGGTGGATCAATGTGAGTTCCAAACTGCCCTGGAAAAGTATATTCTTTGACGTAAAAACCATCAGAATGTGTAAAAATGGTTTTAAATTCTGGGCGTGCAAAGGAAGGAAAACGAGGGCTTTCCGGCCCAAATGAATGGGTTAAATCTACCCAATTAAATGATTTTAATTTTTCAACGACTTCGCCAACAGATTGTGACTTTGAAATTTTAGATGTAAATTTAGTATTTGCAGATGTTGTAGTTGTCATAACGAAAATCCTCCTAATCTTTGTTTGAGAAGTCTAAACTTGGTGTTTTTTCTGAGAAGAAATGAGTTTTTGCGACTAAGATTGCAAATCCTACTAAGATCCAAATAATACCAACAATTTTTGATTCGATTGATAGGCTTAAGAAAATCCATGTGCTGACAGCGAAACCAATAAATGGTGATACCAAATATTTAATAAATGACAAAACTGAACCGTGGTCTCCCTTTACATAAAACTTCCAAATGACCGAAAGATTCAACAAAATGAATCCGAATAAGGCACCAAAACTAACCAGATTAGAAACCGTATCTTGTGAAAGCGTTAGTGATAGAATTAGTGAAGCCAAGCCCACTAGAACAATGGCAAAGATTGGTGTTCGATACTTCTTATGCAATTTAGCAAAAGCAGGAGGTAAAATGCCATCTCTGCCCATAGCGTAAAGAATCCGTGAAACTGCGGTTTGACCTTCTTGACCACTGGCGAAGCCGAATGAAAGAATAATTGTAATGTCTGCTAATTTAACTAACCATGTGCCACCAACTCGTTGAAGAATACCGAGAAATGCAGTATTCTGATTGAGATTTTGATAATCTGGAGCTACAAATCCAGCCAAAACAGTAATAATAACAAACAGAATACCAATTGATAAAATCGAAAGAATAATAGCTCTCCCTACTGAGCGATGTGGATCTTCCGCTTCTTCAGAGAGCGTACTGATGGCATCAAAGCCTAAATAACTAACAATGACAATACCCGTTGCTTGGAGAACACCCTGTATGTTGAAGTGTTGAGGATTATAAAATGAAATCGTTTGTGGTTGAATAGCACCCGAAAGAAGTAGTCGAATGGTGCCAATAATAAAAGCAACTAAAACAATTCCTTGGAGTGCAAACAAAACCCAACTAATTTTAGTAACAACGTTTGCACCTAAAATATTGACGATAGTATTAAATATCACTAAGATAATGATCCATGCCCACCCAGGAACTGTCGGAAATAACGATTCACCGAATGATTGACTGATTAAATAGGTGATGGTGGGAATCAAAAAGTAATCAAGTGTAATCCCCCAACCACCAATAAATCCTAAACCGGCATTAGTTCCTTGTTGAACGTACGTATAAACTGATCCTGAAAATGGGTATCTCCTCGACATCGTAGCATAACTAAATCCTGTAAAGAGCATTGCCACCATTCCTACAAAGTAAGCTAAAGCAACCATACCATTTGCAGGGGTTAGGAATGATCCATAAAATGCGAGTGGTGCAACCGGAATCATGAATGTAATACCATAAACTAATAAATCTTTTGTGGAAAGACTAACTTTGAGTCCTTCATCATAGCTTGTGTTTTCTTCCATATAATATGCTCTCAAATTTTAATAAGTTTTATTTATAAAACAGTATAAAAAATCATTTAACGGGTTCTATTTATTTTTAAAATGATAGTATCTGCTTATAATTTGTTATCTTCCCTGACCAATAATATTTTCGTTGTGAACTCAGAAAATATTAATTGTTAAGAACTAGTCTTTCCAAACACTCTTAGCTGTATCAATCACTAAATTTAATTTATTCCACTGATCCTCCTCAGTTAGACGGTTACCTTCCTCTGTTGAGGCAAATCCACATTGCGGTGAAATACAAAGATTTTCCAATGTAATATATTGACTAGCATCCTCAATCCGTCCTCTTAAGAAATCTATGTTTTCTAAATCGGGACGCTTACTGGTAACAATACCAATAACCACACGTTGTTGACGGCCATTTTCAGAAATTAGTTTCAATGGTTCAAACCCTCCAGCACGATTATCATCATATTCCAAAAAGTAACCATCAATATGCAGTTGGGCCAAATATGGGCTAACTGAATCATAAGCACCAACACCGCCAGCATAATGAGAGTCATAATTTCCCTTGCAGACATGCATTGTTAGCGTTAAGTCATCTGGCTTGCTGTCAGCAATGCTATTAATTGCCTTCACTGTTGCTTCAGCAAAGGGTCTGAGTTCAGGCGATAAAGTTCCTTTAGAGAAGCTTGCCCACATTCCCCATGACGTGTCATCAAGCTGAAGATAACGACAACCCAAGTCATAAAAATGCTGAACCGTTCTTTTATAAGCTTCGATCGTATCATTTAGAAATTCATTAAAGTCACCATTGTAGTATTCGTCAAAAACTTCAGCTTGTTCATTGGGAAATAGAACTGAGGGACTAGGAATTGTCTGTTTAGCTGTAATTCCATCTGGTACAATGCTATTGAGGTATTTAAAGTCTCTAAAGAATGGATGGTCAGGATTGTAGGTTACCTTGTCAATAATCTTGATGCCACCACTTCTTGTTTCTTCACCCTGAAATTTATAACCTTTTTGGGGGATAAGATATTGTGTTCCATTTAATCCGGCAAGAAAATCAAGATGCCACCAACTGCGGCGAAATTCGCCATCAGTCACCGCTTTCAAGCCAATTTCTACTTGCTTTTCTACGATACGATCAATTTCTTTGTTTTCAACTCTTCGAAGGGCATATTCATCAATTTTATTATTGCGAAAATTATCACGGGCCTGTTTTAATTTTTCTGGACGTAATAAACTACCTACTTCATCATATCTGTAGGGGAAACTTTCTCTAATTGCTATTGTCATCTTAATCACTCCTATTAGTATTTTTAGATAAAAAAAAGCCCTTATACAGAATTGATCTGTATAAGGACGATATTGCCGTGTTACCACCTTAATTTTCACATAACTTGCGCTAAGTGACTTATCAAGTCCAAAAAAACTGACAATCCCATTGTTTTATAAACAATGAGGATTCATTGAACTATTACACTATAAGGTGCGTTCACCAGGTTATTTTGCTAATGGCTCAATAACTCCCAGCTCAAAGACCATATTCATCAATTCCCGGCAATTCACTCTCATCAAATGTGAACTCTCTCAATACCGTTCTGAGACTACTCATCTTCTCATTGCTTTCATTCTATCAATTTAATTAAAAATTATAGTCAAAATAATTAAAATGTCAACATCGAATTCACATCTATTTATAATGTACTTCTTTCGATAACCAACCTATCACTATCACTTGGAAAACTAAAATTTTATTTTTAATAAGCTCATAAGCCTTAAATGGCAGTCTGTAGCTAATATTTTTAATAGATTTTTGGTCAGGTAGTTAAAGGGTAGATTGCAAAATTAATCCGAACGTCGTTCAGATTAATTTTACAATCTACAATATGTCAACATATAACGCCGATCAATGACTCCATGAAAGGTCTTGCAGCAACTTCTTAACAAACTAGTGCTGGTGGGCGTGTTGTTGACTTGACTGGGGCCGATAAGCGGCAACTAACCCTGTCACAGCGTCCAAAGTCATAATCAGACCCATTAACCACATCGCTGCCATATTGTGCATGGTACCAATTAGAATCAGCAGCACCATATTTAACGCCAGCATGAGCCAGCCCATTGTTTTCGACATTTGTTGCATGAAAATCCTCCTCAAGTGTATGGATAAGACCTATACCATTTTTCGATATTACTTTAGATTAATTCTAAATTATGTTTATGGTAATCTTAAAAAGTGTTAAAATTCTTGTCAGAGGGGGAATCACGATGAAAACCTATACGGACTATTTCTTTGATGAGCCAGCGTTTGATCTCCACGATGGCGGTTACGTGCCGCTTGAGGTCAGTGATGCGCCTGAGAAGCCCTTAAATGTGCCGCCGTTGTTGAAACCGGATAAAGAGACGGCGACCGACGTTTATTACACGGTGACAGCAGAGGCTGGGGAAACGCAACTGTTACCTGGGGCGAAGACCAAGACGTGGGGCTATAATACCAGTCTGTTAGGTCAGACGATTGTGTATCGCCGTGGTCAGCATACGCATGTGACACTAAAAAACACCCTGCCTGAGTTGACCACTTTTCATTGGCATGGGGCTAATGTTAGTGGCCCTTATGTTGATGGCGGATGCCATGCGCCGGTTTATCCGGGTGAAAGTAAGCATATCGACTTCACATTGGAACAACCGGCGACGACTTTGTGGCTGCACGCGCATCCGTGCCCATCCACAGCCGAGCAGGTTTGGCATGGTTTGGCTGCCATGGTGATTGTCAAAGACGACCATGAAGCCAGCCTGCCATTGCCAAGGAACTATGGCGTTGACGATATTCCGGTCATTTTGCAAGACCGGCGTTTTCATGAGAACAACCAGTGGGACTACCGGGCTGATTATGATCCTGACGGTGTTGCTGGGCCAACTGCAATGATTAACGGTACAATCAATCCCTATTTTGATGTCACCACGCAAAAGGTCCGGTTGCGTTTTCTGGATGGTGCTAATCGCCGTGAATGGCGGTTGCATTTTTCCGATGACCTGCCATTTACGCAAATTGGCGGGGATGGCTCACTGTTACCGGAGCCGGTCAAATTTACCCATTTGATGCTGACTTGTGCTGAGCGTGCCGAAGTGATTGTTGATTTTGGCCAATACCATGAAGGCGACGAGGTCACCTTATATACGGATGATGTGCCATTGCTAAAGTTCCGCATTCATGCGTTCAAACCGGATCAGACTACCTTGCCTGATAAGTTGTTCGATGTGAAGGCACCAGTGGTTGACCCGGCTTTGCCAGTTCGCCACGTTGTGATGCAGGGGATGGACGAAGGTGTTGCGATTGATGGTAAAAAGTTTGCCATGCAGCGGATTGATGCCACGCAACCAATTGGCAAAACCCAGTACTGGGATGTTACCAATAGCAATGATGCGCCTGGAATGGTTCATCCATTCCATGTGCATGGAACCCAATTCTTAGTCTTGTCGCGGAATGGGCATGCGCCGTATCCAAATGAACATGGTTTCAAAGATACAATTGGCGTGAATCCTGGTGAAACGGTTCGGCTGCTGGTTCGCTTTGATTTGCCAGGGGTTTATATGTATCACTGCCATATCATTGAGCACGAAGATGGCGGCATGATGGCACAGATTGAAACATTCGATCCAGCCAAGCCAAAGCAAGAATATAAATTGATGGATATGGATACGTTAATGATGGCCTTGGCTAAAGAACGTGGCGTCAAACCATCTGAGATTTGGATGGGCGGTATGCAGTCTTATGAAAAAATGGGAATGAAAATGTAAACGTCCCACAATACTAATATAGAAAAAGATGATTTTAATATGCACTCTCCAACGATCAAACATCGCAGGGCTTTTGTCGCCACGTTACTGACAGGTACCTTTTCGATGTCAATTTCTCAGTCTTCTTTAAGCACCGCTTATCCTGCTTTTATGAAAGCTTTTGGTTTAGGAGCGGATACAGTTGCTTGGCTGACAACCGGCTTTATGTTGGTGATGACCTTGATGATTCCGGTTAGCCCATGGCTGTTGCATAATGTTACTTTCCAACGGCTTTTCCAAGCGATTGAACTCATTTTTGCCATTGGGACAGGCTTATGTATCTGGGCACCGAGTTTTACCGTGCTCATGATTGGCCGGTTGCTTGAAGCGATTGCGGTCGGGATTATTTTCCCGAGTTTCCAGACCGTGTTGCTGACGATTACGCCGCATAGTGAGCGTGGTCGGGTGATGGGCACGGCGGGATTGGTCATGGGCTCAGCCTTGGCAGTCGGTCCGATTATTTCCGGTGTTTTGCTGACATGGTTCCCTTGGCAGGCTTTATTCTTGTTCTTCTTGGTCGTTTCGCTGCTTGTGCTGGCCGTTTCAACGGTGACCATTGCGTCTGTCATGCCATTGCAACCGACGCAACTGGACTGGGTGTCCTTCCTTTTATCCGCAAGTTTTCCAATTCTACTTTATGCCTTGGGTGCTTTGTCGAAAAAAGGCTTAACTGTTGGCGTGGTTGGTTTGTTGATTTTAGGCGTTCTGGCAGCTGGTATTTTCGTTGTTCGGCAATTGAATCGCCAACCACCAATGTTGCAAATGCGAGTTTTTACCACTGGTATGTTTACTAAAGCGGTGTTTCTGACCGGAATTTCATACGTCGGTTTGATTGTCACCACTATCCTGATGCCGCTTTACTTTCAAACGCTACTTGGTTTGTCACCGTTGATTTCTGGCTTATCCTTAGTGCCAGCTGCGGTGTTGCTGAGTATTTTGAATCCAATTAGCGGGCGCCTACTGGATCGCTTTGGACCGCGTGTCGTGGCCATGATTGGCATGTTGTTGATTACTGGCGGCTTTGGTCTGTTAGCAGTCTTTGCCCATCATTTACCGCTGATTGGGGCAATTATGTTGGCGATGGCGACTGAAGCCGGCAATGCCTTTGTGATGATGCCTTCAGTGACGGCTGGCGCGAATGCTTTGCCGAATGAGCTCGTGGCAGACGGCACTGCGGTTACAACGACGGCTCGTCAGTTATTCGGTTCTGCCGGTGTCATGTTCGCCACAGTGTTGTTGGATGGCATGCAAACCACGCTGCGAAGTCATGCTGGCGGTTTTGCTGTTACCTTCGCTGTGTTTGCTGGCGTGGGCCTGATTGGCATGCTGTTGGCGTTGACGTTACCAAAGGAAGTCGCGAAGAAAGCGGTATAGCTGCGAATTCGTGCTTTGCATCTACAAAAATGATCGCCTACCAAAAAGTAGACGGTCATTTTTGTTGCAACTAAGCATGCTTGACTGGGTACTTAGCCGCAAATGATCAGGAGAGAAGCATCGCGACTAGGAAAGGAGGGCAACACGGTTGCTTTAATCAACAAAGACCAGTTCGATAGTTTCATCTTCCGGTTTGATGTTGACAGATAAATGACGATTAAGGTCGGCCACCAGTTTGCGTGCGAAGGCCATCTTCTCGTCGAATTCGGTCATGTGCGAAGTAAACGGGACGCTTTGGTAATTAAAGTTTTCGCCGATATAGCCCGGATCAGTCACGTAGCGCAAGTTGTTTTCGTCGTGGCGACTGCCCGGTTTCAGGACGGTATCCAAATACTGATAGAGAATCGTTGGATCGTAGTTCAGCGGCTTATCAAGGGTCGTGGAAAGCTTGTAGCCGGTTGCTTGACCAGCGAATTGTTCGTTGATTTAGACTTGGGTAAGGCTTTGATACAATTTCAAAACGATCACTCCTCTTCTTTTCACTTTTAGTATAGCAGTTATGGTAGATTGTAAAATTAATCCGAACGCTGATCTTTTTTGTCCGAACAGCGTTCGGATTAATTTTACAATCTACCTTTTACCAAGCAATTGATGAAATGCTAGCTAACGCTAGTCCTAGTGATAAATTGTCTAAACGCTTGCAAGCAATCTTTGCCCAAGCATCTATTTCTCGGCGTGATATGTTGGGTGCAATGATTGGCGCGGTATGAATATTGCTACAGCAAAAAGTGAATCATTTGCAGTTAATGAATTCAAACAGCAGTATATCGATGGCTATAATAATTTAAGCCCTAATAAACTATCAACAGTTCCAGATAAAGTAGCCAACCAAGCTGAGTATTCTCAACGAATTTGGGTGCATGGCGACGTCATGACGACACGAATGAAAGAAACCCTGAACAAGGGTTTGAGTCGCCGCATGAAAAAATCAGACATCAATAAAATGACCCGCAGTATTCCTCAAAGCGGTGATCGAATTGATGACAATTTAGCAACGCCTATGAACCAAATGCTATCCAGAATTCATACGTTAACAACTAATGAAGCTATACGCAATAGCAACGGTGGTAAGAATAGAACGTATGATGAACAGAATGTTCAGTATGTGATGTGGTTAACCGAGGAAGATGATCGTGTTTGTGATATTTGTGAACCACTTGATAGACAAACATTTACCTATGGACAAGCACCGATTCCAGTCACGGATACTCATCCAAGGTGTCGTTGCCAGCTGGTAGCCTGTGATGAAGATGGGAATCTGCTGTCTGGTGAACTTGATAGGGTATTTAAGGAACAAAAAAAGCCCACTTAGTTTAAAACTAAGTGGGTCAGGAATATTATTAATTGGCTTCGCTCACAACAAAGTCGAGGGGTGCTAACTAAGTTAGCATCTATAATTTAGTATAAGAACCTTAAATGAAGCTTAAAAACTAATTCTTTGATTTACCGACAAAGAAAGAAACTACAGCAACAACAATTACTGCTCCAATAATTGAAGGAATAATTGCCATTCCGGCTAATTGAGGGCCCCAAGATCCGAGTATAGCTTCTCCAATAGAGGAACCAACTAATCCGGCAACAATATTAGCAATCCACCCCATTGATTTTCCTTTGCTAGTAATTGCTCCAGCAATAGCACCAATGATGGCACCAATAATTAAAACCCATAACCAATGCATAAAGCATCATCCTCTCTTATTTTTCGAAGGATGTTTTTTAGATTTGTTATAGTTTTGAATTTCTTTGAAAATGGCTAATAAAAGTTGAGATATAGAAATGATAATTGATAATTTTGACCAAAGTCCAAATCTTTTCATATGAAATCCTCCATTATCTAAATTGCATTCTTCTAAACCTAATTATAGGCAATTGAATATTTGCATACAAGTTATTCGATTGTGCCATTCTTTTTAAAATAGGAATTTTTGATTTGCCTTTTTCTCAATTACAGACGTTAAAGAATAATTGATTTAGTTATTGCACTTACAAACAATTTAGTCTACGGACTTAAAAAGGAGTTTTGATGATGAAAACAAATTTGCAATTTTTTGCTGATCCTAACCCAGAACCTAAGCCAAACGATTCTAACCCAAATCCTGATGTGACCTTTTGGGCGTGGTGTGATAGACGGTTCTTGCATCAAGACGAAAACTTCTTTCATTGTTTGTTGTAGGAATTTCAATGGTACCTGAATTTTTCGTCTTGGTGTCTTTTTTTTACCATTTTAGCTACATGGCTAACTTAATTATAAAACGCGCGAGAATAAATTTTTGCGAGAAAAAGGAATTAAAAACCATAATAAATTTATTCTATTGAATTTAAATGACTATCGTGTTGCTAAGTTAAGATATCCAGTAACTCAAGCTAGTTTGAATGAAATGTTAATCAAACTTGGTAATGAAGCCGATATTACTGCGCCTAAAGAGATGCAGTGGTCGATGTATTCATTGCGGCATACAGTTGCAACAAGACTTGGGAAAATACAGCCGGGATGAGTTATCCGTGGGCGGCAGCGCGTATGGGACATACGTTAGAAGAGTTCATGCAGACTTATGTTCATGTTGATCAGAATCGTTCGTTAGAAATGCTTGCTAAGTGGGTATGATTGACTAAATTTCTCAAACACACACACGAAACACACAGAACTCAAAGATAATTAAATAAACGCGATTGCTGCGGGATTTCGAAGCTCAACTTTGTATCTTGCAGACGCATAAACAAAATAATTCTTATTTGCAAAAGCCGACAATAGCGCGTTGATTGTCGGTTTTTGTTTGTTTAAAAAAGGCTGTATCAGTTAATATCAACACACAGCAAAATTGAAAAAAGTCGCGCGTTATTACGGTGGTACCATAATTTTTACAGGTCAACTATTCCTTATGTAATTCGATAGCATTAGCAGAAAGACAAATCACACGGGCAACATAGTGGTCATTATGATTTAGATTCCAATGCTTTTACGATAATAGCTGGGGCTAGCACCACTGTAGCGTTTAAATGCCTTGGAGAAAGTGAAGCTATCCTTGTAGCCTACCATATTGGCAATGCTTTGCACTGAATTATTACTAGTGCTTAGACGCTGTTTAGCATCTTCTAAGCGCAATTTAGTTAGTAATTTTTGTGGCGAGGTATTAGCGTGCGTTTTAAACAAGGTGTAGAGATAGCTTCGTGATAAATTAAGATAATGACAGAGGTCCATAATGGTACAACCAGTACTATAATTTTCTTGCAAGTAAGAAACAGCTAAGTTAAATTGTTCAGTTGACTTTACTTTTATGTTGGTGGCGTCAGCGGGATACCAGCGCAATAAGTCATAGAACATTCGATAGATCAAAGACCCTAATAGAACATCATTTATCAATGAATTAGGGATGTGTAAAACTTTATAAAGTTCAGAGAGATCGGCGTAAAATTGGCCATTTTGTACTTGGCGTAAGTAGCATTTCTGAGCTAATAAAGAACCAGAAAGCATTGCTTCGATACGGATACCGGAAAAACCGATCCAAAAGTATTTCCACGGTTGGTCATTGTCAGCTTGATAGAAACAAGGTGTTCCCTTAGGTAGTATAAAAATATCGCCGGCTTTTAATACGGTTGCTGGATGGTTAGCTGCAGCAAAGGTACCTTTACCCTCCTGGATGTAATGGATAACATAGCTGTCTCTGACATTATTACCTTTGTAAGTGTAATTCGGTAGGCAAGCCTCTTGCCCGAAAAAGAGTACATTACTTTCGAAGCTTTTATTCGCTAAAGTTTTATATTCACCATTCATATGAGTTCTCCATTTACTTAAAATATCTTGCTAAATATGTGAAAATGTTTTTCAACTAATTAATAAATAGCTACACTATACTGCTATTTAGAAAAACATGTCAAATTGTTTACTAATAAAAATAACAAAAAATTGATAAAGATTACTATGGGCAACCCAATAGACAGGAATTATAATGAGCTTTGTTAATGAAAACGGATACAAAAAATGATTTGAAGGGCAGGTAATTCATTTATGCAGGAAGAACATAATTATAAAATGGGGTTAGGAGGTCGCCTAATCTATGGTTTTGGTGCTTTTGGTAATGATGCTTTCTATAGTATCCTCTCCGGATATTTAATTATCTTCATTACTTCACACCTTTTTGATACCGGCAACAAAGCACTAGATAATCGAATGGTCAGTTTGGTGACCTTGATTATTATGGTGTTACGAATCGTTGAGCTATTCATTGATCCCTTTATCGGTAACGCAATTGACCGAACTAAAACACGCTGGGGTCATTTCCGGCCATGGGTTGTAGTCGGTGGGACCGTCTCTTCAATTATTCTCTTGCTATTATTTACTAATTTAGGCGGCCTCTATGCTAAAAACGCAATGATTTATTTGGTCGTTTTTGCAATTTTGTATATTACGATGGATATTTTCTATTCGTTTAAAGACGTTGGTTTTTGGTCAATGTTACCTTCCTTGACCACTGATTCACGAGAACGCGAAAAAACTGCTACTTTTGCCCGCTTAGGGTCAACTATTGGTGGTGGCTTGGTTGGTGTGTTGGTCATGCCGGCAGTTATCTTCTTTTCTGCCAAGGCGACTAGTACTGGCGATAATCGTGGTTGGTTCATTTTTGCCTTGATCATCTGCTTGATAGCTTTAATTTCAGCCTGGGGTGTTGGCTTAGGTACACGTGAAGTTGATAGTGATATTCGTAAAAATAAACAAGATACAGTTGGTGTGATGGAGATTTTTAAGGCACTGGCTAAAAATGATCAGTTGCTATGGGCAGCTTTAGCCTATTTATTCTATGGTGTGGGCATTAATATTTTAGGTTCACTGGAAGTCTATTATTTCACGTATATTATGGGTAAGCCGAAATCATTTTCTATTCTATCGATCATTAATATTTTCTTAGGTTTGATTGCTACATCGCTATTTCCAGTATTATCGAAAAAATTCAGTCGTAAAGGTGTTTTTGCTGGCTGTTTAGTGTTCATGCTAGGTGGTATTGCGATTTTTACCATTGCTGGCAGTAATTTATGGCTGGTTCTATTAGCGGCAACTATGTTTGGGTTCCCGCAACAGATGGTCTTTTTAGTAGTTTTGATGGTAATCACGGATTCTGTTGAATACGGTCAATTGAAGCTGGGGCATCGTGATGAGTCGCTGGCTTTATCAGTGCGGCCGTTGATCGATAAATTTGGTGGCGCTATCTCTAACGGGGTTGTTGGCCAAATTGCCATTATTTCTGGTATGACGACTGGTGCGACTGCTTCTTCTATCACTGCTGCAGGACAATTACATTTTAAATTAACGATGTTTGCCTTTCCCGCGTTAATGCTACTTATCGCTATTGGCATTTTTTCAAAGCAAATATTCTTAACCGAAGAAAAACACGCCGAAATTGTGGCTGAACTTGAAAGAACCTGGAGAACAAAGTTCGATAATACCACTGATCAGGTAGCAGAAAAAGTAGTTACATCACTTGATTTAGCTACACCAATCGCTGGGCAAGTGATTCCACTTGCCCAAGTCAATGATCCAACTTTTGCGGCTGGAACGTTAGGTGACGGATTTGCTATTAAACCTAGTGATGGCCGAATATTAGCTCCATTTGATGCAACGGTACGTCAAGTATTTACCACACGACATGCAGTTGGCTTAGTCGGTGATAATGGGATCGTCTTATTGATCCATATTGGTTTGGGAACTGTTAAACTTAGAGGAACGGGATTTATTTCTTATGTTGAGGAGGGGCAGCATGTACAACAAGGGGATGAATTACTTGAGTTTTGGGATCCAACGATCAAACAAGCTGGTTTAGATGATACGGTTATTATGACAGTGACTAATTCAACCGAATTCACTATGATGGATTGGTTAGTCAAGCCAGGTCAAGCCGTTAAAGCAACTGATAATATTTTACAGTTGCATACTAAAGCATAATGTGCCACTGGTTATCATTTAATTTTAAAATTAGTAATTCCCCGAGGAGGAAATAAAATGTCATTAATTACGGTTGATCAAGCGAATCGCGTTTTTCATTTGCATAATCAAACTCTTTCTTATATCTTTGCAGTTGAGCAGGGCGGTACTTTAAGTCATTTATATTTTGGTGGGCATGTGGACCATTACCACGGTGAATTGCGCTATCCACGAGTCGATCGTGGTTTTTCCGGTAATTTACCGGGATCGACTGATCGCACTTTTTCACGTGATACTTTGCCGAAAGAATACAGTACGGCTGGTGAAATGGATTATCACTTACCAGCAGCAATCGTTCGTCATACTGATGGGGCTAATGCATTATACTTAGTTTATCAGGGATATCGGATCGAAGCGGGTAAACCAAAGTTAAGCGGGCTACCGGCAGCTTTTGTGGAGGATGAAACAGAGGCAGAAACTTTGACTATCGTATTAGTTGATCAAGTAAGCCAAGTCGAGTTTGATCTACAATATACGATCTACCGTGATCGACCAGTGGTCACGCGCTCGGTGCAAGTCTGTAATCAAGGTGATCATGCAGTTAATTTAGAAAAAGTTGCTTCAATGCAAATCGATTTTACGGATCGTCAGTTCGAAACAATTACATTACCTGGAGCGCATGCCAATGAACGCCATCCAGAGCGAGGTTCGATCAATTATGGAATACAGACTTTTGGTAGTTTGCGGGGTACTTCCAGTCATCAAATGAATCCATTTTTGGCCTTGGTTGATCACACTACGACAGAGTTTAGCGGTGATGCATATGGTTTTAACTTGGTCTATTCTGGCAATCACGCATTTGAACTGGAAAAGGATCAACTTGACCAACTTCATCTAATGGTCGGTATTAATAGTTATAATTTCAATTGGCAACTTAAAGCTGGCGCGACTTTCCAAACACCAGAAGTATTAATGGTCTATACAAATAAAGGTTTGAACGCGATGAGCCAAGCCTACCACCATTTGATCCGTGAACGAGTAGTACGTAGTGAGTTTAAAAATCAAGAGCGTCCGATTGTAGTTAACAACTGGGAAGCAACATTCTTTGATTTTAACGAAGCAAAATTGAAGCCGATCGTGGATGAAGCCAAGCAGTTAGGCATTGAAATGTTTGTTTTAGATGATGGTTGGTTTGGACATCGTGATGATGATAATTCTTCATTAGGTGACTGGCAAGTTGATCATAGAAAATTTCCGCAGGGCTTAAATCATTTTGTGAAATATGTGCATGAACAAGGCCTTAAATTTGGTATTTGGTTAGAACCAGAAATGATTTCATATGATTCAAAGCTATATCAGCAACATCCAGATTATTTAATGCAAGTTCCTGGCCGATCACCAAGTCCATCACGTAATCAGTATATTTTAGATCTTGGTCGGCAAGCCGTACGAAATAATATTTTTGACCAGCTTGATCAACTTCTAAAATCGAAGCAAATTGATTATATTAAATGGGATATGAATCGCCACCTTTCAGATATTTATTCCGTTGCTTTACCACCAGAACGCCAGGGTGAGGTCTATCATCGGTATGTTTTAGGTCTGTATGAATTATTGGAACGGTTGACGACAGCTTATCCGCATATCTTATTTGAAGGTTGCTCAGGTGGTGGCGGTCGATTTGATGCTGGGATGGCTTACTATATGCCACAGATTTGGGCTAGTGATAACACTGATGCAGTTGCGCGATTGACGATTCAATATGGGACTAGTTTAGCCTATCCAATTTCGTTAGCTACCGCCCATGTCTCAGTGAGCCCTAATCAGCAAACAGGTCGTGAAACGTCAATGTCGACTAGAAGTGCAGTAGCGGCAAGCGGTGTCTTAGGTTATGAATTGGATCTAACACAACTCAGTTCAGCGGATAAACAAATAGTCCAAAAGCAAGTTGTACAGTATAAACAGATTAGACCACTGATTCAATTTGGTGAATTTTATCGCTTAAAATCACCAATTACTAGCAATCAAGCAGCATGGATGTTTGTTTCACCTCAACAAGATGAAGCGATTGTCATGGTATTTAATCTGACATCCTATGCCCAACCCAGTTTGACAAAAACCAAATTAGTCGGTTTGAATCCCAAGCTGAATTACCAAAATATTGCTACTAAGGCGATATTTGGTGGTGATGAATTGATGCAACTTGGCTTCTATGATCCAGTAGTCTACCAAGATTACACAACAAAGGTCTATCATTTTAAAGCAGTCACTGAGAACTAACTTTTACGTAAATTGCAATAGTAAGTTAACCAGTGCCGGTAAAGTACACAGACGAAAGGGCTCATGGGAGTTCCAGGTGGATCAGGCGGCGCGGCCTTTACGCGCACGCGCTAATTCCTTTCGAAATACTTCAGCTGGTGTACAGAACCTAAGTAAACGGCGCGGGAGATGGTTGAGCCGAGATTCAGCTTGACGGACCAGACTGGGTGTAGCTAGATCGAGTGATTACCCCTTAGGAAAGTAACGTCTGAGTGATTGTGGACCTCATTAGTGGCGCGTTCGGCCGAGCTATAAGGGTGGGTATAATAAGTCTCGGTAATACCCTCAAGCGCAGCCGTTAGCGTGGTGAGCTCTGTTCCGTTATCCGCCGTAACTGTCCGCATAACGTTACCGAATTCAGCCGTAATATTTTGCATGCATAAGCCACAGATAGCGCGTTTTACGTTCGGTAAACGTTAATAGGACACTCTCGCTACCAGCACGTTTGCCAATGACAGTATCGATCTCAAAATGACCAAACTCGTGACGCATTTCTACTCGCTTTGGCCGTTCTTCAATACTACGACCGAATAGGCGCTGATGTTGGTGCGAGTGGTGCTGGGTCACCCGACTTTTTGTTTTTTCCAGCAGATCAAGGTTACGGATCTCCAACAGTTGCGCATCGATATAGTTGTACAAAGTCTTCGTACAGACCATTTTGGCCGGCTTAAATAACCGGTGCTTACGGGCATAACCAACGGCAGCGTCCGGCGACCAGCCCTCATGGCAGAACTTATCATCAAAGTAGGCTAAGAAGGCCGTCACTTGGCTAAATTTTAATGGGCGTCCGCAGTTTTGCCGCTTTATTTCATAGCGATTCTGAGCGGCTTCAGGACTGTAAATTTCAAAGTAGTGTTTCTGATTATTAACGCGTTTAACTTGCGTGACTCGACCACGCTTGAGCTCATTATTGACGGTCTGGTGGCAGACGCCTAATCGAATCGCTATTTGCCGTACTGAGCATCCTTCAATGTGCCAAGCGGTGATTTAACCGCGTTCGATTTCCGATAAATGGTGACCTTTTAGGCGTGGTGTGATAGACGGTTCTTGCATCAAGACGAAAACTTCTTTCATTGTTTGTTGTAGGAACTTCAATGATACCTGAATTTTTCGTCTTGGGGTCTTTTTTTACCATTTTGGCTGCGTGGCTAACTTAATTATAAAACGCGCGGATAATTTTGATAATTGGTAGATTGCAAATTTAATCCGAATTTTTGGACAAATTTGTCAGCATAACCTGATACAGTGTTTGCCAGTCGAGTATTTTAAGCGGTCGCTGGTTAATTTGGAGTAACGTCGTCGTTAAATCTTGAGTACTAATGTGCTCAAAACGAGTCCCTTTAGGATAAAAACAACGTAAATTCCGATTAAAGCGTTCATTACTACCACGTTCAGCTGGAGTATAAGCATGGCAGTAATAGGTCTTAATACCATATTGTGATTCAAGTGATACTAGACCGCTAAACTCAGTGCCACGGTCCACCGTGAAGCTGTGCACCGGACCATTAAAAGTGGTTAGGAACTTAGTTAGGGCTTCATTAACAGTCGCTGTCGTCCGATCTTTTA
>PPYF01612667.1_pt1 | contig 21000 bp, 18 predicted proteins | sample 1559871 | NCBI WGS metagenome assembly PPYF01 (sample SAMN08240021, study PRJNA423297) | Human gut metagenome, whole genome shotgun sequencing project.
TATAGGTATAATCCGCTCCCAGCCCAAGCTGAGGCAGTAATGGACTGCGCGCTTCGTTGATCTTTTCGAACGCGGCGTCACGATCGGCTGCCGATTTACGCAGATCGGGGTTGCTGATGCGTGCCTGCTGGTAAACCTGAAGCAGGTTTTCCGCCTGGCTCATGGCGCTGAACCCGGTCAGGCTCAGGCCGATAAGAATGGGGAGCAATTTCTTCATTTGCATTCCTTGTTGTGAAGCATTTAGCGCTGGTCTAATTCTAAGAAAAATTCCGCTGATTGTATCGATTCTGCCGCCGTAAAAAGTTGGCGTTACGTGCCATCCGGCGGTAATTTGCACCAATCTAACATACGGACCGTAAAACGGTAGCCAAACGGTTTGGAAATCCCTAATTTCAGATTCGCAGGACATGACAATGAGCAAACCCACGCAGCAGGGAATTACCTTCTCCAAAAATGATGTAGAAATTATTGCACGCGAAACGCTATATCGTGGTTTTTTTTCGCTCGATTTATACCGTTTTCGCCACCGCCTGTTTAACGGCGGCATGAGTGGCGAAATCACCCGTGAAATTTTTGAGCGCGGGCACGCCGCCGTCTTGCTACCCTTTGACCCGGTGCGCGACGAAGTGGTGCTGGTCGAACAAATCCGTATCGCCGCCTATGATACCAGCGAGAGCCCGTGGCTGCTGGAGATGGTCGCCGGCATGATTGAAGCGGGTGAAACGGTGGAAGATGTTGCCCGTCGGGAAGCGCTGGAGGAGGCCGGGCTTGAAGTTGGGCGGACGAAACCAATATTAAGCTATCTGGCCAGTCCCGGCGGCACCAGCGAACGGTTATCGATCCTGGTGGGAGAAGTTGATGCATCGACGGCAAAAGGCATTCACGGCCTGGCCGAGGAAAACGAGGATATTCGGGTGCATGTGGTGAGTCGGGAGCAGGCTTACCAGTGGGTAGAAGAGGGGAAAATCGACAACGCAGCCTCTGTCATCGCCTTGCAATGGCTGCAATTGCATTATCACAATTTACGAAATGAGTGGACAAAATGAAGCGTTATACACCTGACTTCCCTGAGATGATGCGCCTGTGCGAGACCAATTTCGCGCAGTTGCGCCGCCTGTTGCCGCGAACGGATGCAGCGGGTGAGAAGGTAAGCTATCAGGTGGGAAGCGCGCAGTATCGGTTAACGATAGTTGAATCGACCCGCTACACTACTCTGGTGGCAATAGAGCAGACTCTGCCTGCAGTGAGCTACTGGAGCCTGCCATCGATGACCGTCCGCCTCTACCATGACGCCATGGTGGCCGAAGTGTGTTCGAGTCAGCAGATCTTTCGCTTCAAAGCGCGATATGATTATCCTAATAAAAAGTTGCATCAACGCGACGAAAAGCATCAAATTAACCAGTTTTTGGCCGACTGGCTGCGTTACTGTTTAGCACATGGAGCGATGGCGATTCCGGTTTGTTAGCGTCGTTAAACCTAAGGACACCATTTGGAAAGCCTGTTAAACCTACCTCTGGCTGGTGAGGCCAGAGTCAGGATATTACAAATTACTGATACTCACCTGTTTGCTGAAAAGCATGAAACGTTGTTAGGCATCAATACCTGGGATAGCTATCAGGCCGTACTGTCGGCCATTCATGCCTCACAGCGTCCATGCGATCTGATTGTCGCAACAGGCGATCTGGCGCAGGACCACTCCTCCGCGGCCTATCAGCATTTTGCTGAGGGCATCGCGAGTTTTGCTGCACCCTGCGTCTGGCTACCGGGCAACCATGATTTCCAGCCGGCGATGTACAGCACCCTGCAGGAGGCGGGCATTTCCCCTGCCAAGCGCGTGTTTCTCGGCGATCGCTGGCAGATCCTGCTGCTCGACAGCCAGGTGTTTGGCGTTCCCCATGGCGAGCTGAGCGACTTCCAGCTGGAGTGGCTCGAACATATGCTGGCGGAGGCGCCGGAGCGCTATACTTTACTCCTGCTGCACCATCATCCGCTGCCGGCCGGCTGCAGCTGGCTGGATCAGCATAGTCTGCGCAACGCCGGCGCGCTGGACAGCGCGTTGAGCGCCTGGCCGCGGGTGAAGCATCTTTTGTGCGGCCATATTCATCAGGAACTGGATCTCGACTGGAATGGCCGGCGCATGATGGCGACGCCGTCGACCTGCGTCCAGTTTAAACCGCACTGTGCCAATTTCACTCTGGATACGGTGTCACCGGGCTGGCGCTGGCTGGAGCTTCACCCTGACGGGACGCTGACCACCGAAGTGTGCCGCCTGGAAGGCGCCGCGTTTCATCCGGATATTGCTTCAGAAGGCTACTGATGGCGACGCTCCTTTATCTGCATGGCTTTAACAGCTCTCCGCGCTCGGCGAAGGCGACGGCGTTAAAGACCTGGCTGGCGCAGCACTATCCAGAGATCACCATGGTGGTGCCGGAGTTGCCGCCTTACCCGGCGGAAACGGCGGAGCTGTTGGAGTCCATCGTGCTGGAGCACGGAGGCGAGCCGCTGGGGGTCGTAGGGTCGTCGCTGGGCGGCTACTACGCGACCTGGCTTTCGCAGTGCTTTATGCTGCCAGCGGTGGTGGTTAACCCGGCGGTGCGGCCGTTTGAACTACTAAACAATTTTCTCGGCCACAATGAGAATCCATACACCGGGCAGCAATATGTGCTAGAGTCTCGCCATATTTACGATCTCAAAGTCATGCAAATCGACCCGCTCGAAGCGCCGGATTTACTCTGGCTGCTGCAGCAGACCGGGGATGAAGTGCTTGATTACCGCCAGGCCGTTCATTACTACGCCTCTTGCCGGCAGACGGTAGAGGAGGGCGGTAATCACGCATTTGTCGGCTTTGACGATCATTTCACTCAGATTATCGAATTTCTCGGCCTGCGCTAAACGGCCCTGAACGACCTACGAATACACACCATGACGCAATCTTCATATAATGCTGATGCCATTGAGGTACTCACCGGGCTAGAGCCGGTGCGCCGCCGTCCGGGCATGTATACCGACACCACTCGTCCTAACCATCTTGGTCAGGAAGTTATTGATAACAGTGTGGATGAAGCGCTGGCAGGCCACGCCAAACGCGTGGAAGTTATCCTTCATGCCGACCAGTCCCTGGAGGTCATTGACGATGGTCGTGGGATGCCGGTCGACATCCACCCGGAAGAGGGCGTGCCAGCGGTTGAGCTGATCCTCTGCCGGCTGCATGCGGGCGGTAAGTTTTCCAATAAAAACTATCAGTTTTCCGGCGGCCTGCACGGGGTGGGGATCTCGGTGGTCAACGCCCTGTCAAAACGCGTGGAGGTCAACGTGCGTCGCGACGGTCAGGTCTACAGCATCGCCTTTGAAAATGGTGAAAAAGTGGAAGACCTGCACGTCACCGGCACCTGCGGCAAACGCAATACCGGGACCAGCGTCCATTTCTGGCCGGACGAAAGCTTCTTCGACAGCCCGCGCTTTTCCGTTTCACGTCTGACCCACCTGTTAAAAGCGAAAGCGGTGCTGTGCCCGGGCGTGGAAATTGTTTTCCGCGACCAGGTGAACAACAGCGAGCAGAGCTGGTGCTATGCCGATGGCCTGAACGATTACCTGAGCGAAGCGGTGAACGGCCTGCCGCTGCTGCCGGAAAAACCATTCGTCGGCGCCTTCTCCGGCGAGACGGAGGCGGTGGACTGGGCGCTGCTGTGGCTGCCGGAAGGCGGCGAACTGCTGACCGAAAGCTACGTGAACCTGATCCCGACTATGCAGGGCGGGACGCACGTTAACGGTCTGCGTCAGGGGCTGCTCGACGCGATGCGTGAGTTCTGCGAGTACCGTAATATCCTGCCGCGCGGCGTGAAGCTGTCAGCGGAAGATATCTGGGATCGCTGCGCGTACGTGCTGTCGGTGAAGATGCAGGATCCGCAGTTCGCCGGGCAAACCAAAGAGCGCCTGTCGTCGCGCCAGTGCGCGGCGTTCGTCTCCGGCGTGGTGAAGGACGCCTTCAGCCTGTGGCTGAATCAGAACGTGCAGGCCGCGGAGCTGCTGGCGGAGATGGCCATCTCCAGCGCCCAGCGCCGTCTGCGCGCCGCCAAAAAAGTGGTGCGCAAAAAGCTGACCAGCGGTCCGGCGCTGCCGGGTAAGCTGGCGGACTGTACCGCCCAGGATCTGAACCGTACCGAGCTGTTCCTCGTCGAAGGGGATTCGGCGGGCGGCTCAGCCAAGCAGGCGCGCGATCGCGAATATCAGGCGATCATGCCGCTGAAGGGCAAGATCCTTAATACCTGGGAAGTCTCTTCCGATGAAGTGTTAGCTTCGCAAGAAGTGCACGACATTTCGGTGGCGATTGGTATTGACCCGGATAGCGATGATTTAAGCCAGCTGCGCTACGGTAAAATTTGTATTCTGGCGGATGCGGACTCCGATGGTCTGCACATTGCCACCCTGCTGTGCGCGCTGTTCGTAAGACATTTCCGTACCCTCGTGAAAGAGGGGCACGTCTATGTGGCGCTACCGCCGCTGTACCGTATCGACCTCGGTAAAGAGGTTTACTACGCGCTGACGGAAGAAGAAAAAACCGGCGTGCTGGAGCAGCTAAAGCGCAAGAAGGGCAAGCCAAACGTCCAGCGCTTTAAAGGGCTCGGTGAGATGAACCCGATGCAGCTGCGCGAAACCACCCTTGACCCGAATACCCGCCGCCTGGTGCAGCTGGTGATCAGCGATGAGGACGAGCAGCAGACCACGGCGATAATGGATATGCTGCTGGCCAAAAAGCGTTCGGAAGATCGTCGCAACTGGCTGCAGGAGAAGGGCGATATGGCGGATCTGGAAGTGTAAGGGTACGGATTTCTGCAATCACTGTTAACATGGTTAACTCAACTCCTTCTGTGTGGATCTCGTCATACTCCAGGTTCGAATAACTCGAAATATGTAGAGCTAGACCTCTAGTTAACCAAAAATTTCCGCCAGATGCTTGCGATATTCTGCGATATACCGTGGGACATCAGGCATTTTAATCACGTCGTTGGCGATAAAGGTTGGCAATGCCTCCATGCCGAGGAACTGATTGGCTTTATGGAACGGCAGGTAAACGCCGTCAACGCCGACGCCGTGGAAGAACTGGTCTTTGTCGGTGAAGGCTTCCATCGGCGCGTTCCAGGTCAGAGAAAGCATATATTTTTTCCCCTGCACCAGGCCGCCGGAGCCATATTTTTTGCTGGCGTCGGAGCGGGTACGGCCATCGCTGGCGTACAGCGAGCCGTGGCCTTCGGTAAAGACGTCATCCATATATTTTTTCACCGTCCACGGAGCGCCCATCCACCAGCCCGGCATCTGCCAGATCACCACATCGGCCCACAGGAAATTCTGTACTTCTTCTTTTACGTCGTACTCGCTTTCGGCGCGAACGCTTTTAACATCGTGCCCGGCGTCGCGCAGATAACTCTCCGCGACCTCGGTCAGGGTGTCGTTCAGTTGACCATTAGAGTGCGCGAACTTTTTCGCCCCATTGATAATCAGGATGTTGCTCATTTTTTACCCTCATATATGAAAATTTGCCGACGATCTTACCCCGCGAAGCGGGGCAGTAAAATGAGCAAAATGTGCAAAGTCTTTTGCCAAATGAGCAATAATCTCGCTACCAGTACACGTGGGCCTCGAAGCCGCCGTCGCGCGCGTTGGCAAAATCAACCTGCATGCCGTGCAGCGAGGCGATGCGCCGGACGATCGACAAGCCCAGGCCGCTGCCCGGCGCCTCCTGCCCCGGCGGACGATAAAAACGCTCGCCAATGCGCGAGAGCGCCTGCGGGCTAATGCCTGGGCCGTTATCGCGCACCCGGAACTCGCGGGCGTTGAGCGTGATATCGACCTGGCTGCCGCGAGGGCTATAGCGTACGGCGTTATCCAGCAGATTGCGCACCAGCAGACTGAGCAGCAGCGGCTGGCCGGTGCGGACGATATGGCTGGCATTAAGATGCAGGCGCAGCTCAATCCCGGACTGCTGCGCCGGGTGATACATCTCCATCACTGCCGACTGCAGCAGATCGGCGATAGCGACCTGCTGCACATCATCCAGTTGGGCGAGCGAGTCCAGCCGCGACAGCGTCAGCAGCTGATCCACCAGTCGGGTGGCGCGATCGATCCCCTGGTGGAGCTGATCCAACGCTTTCTCACGCCCTTCGGGATCGTCCAGGGAGAGTTGGGCGACTTCGGTCTGCACCTTCAGCGCCGCCAGCGGGCTGCGTAACTCATGGGCGGCATCAGAGGTAAACCGACGCTCGCGCAGCATGGCGTCGTGAGTGCGTCGGAACAGCTGATTCAGCGCTTCGACCAGCGGGCGAACTTCGGCGGGGATCTTCTCCACGCTGAGCGAATCCGCCGAGTCCGGCGCGCGCAGGCGCAGCGTGCGCGCCAGATTTTTCAATGGCGCCAGCTCGCGGCTTAACAGCACGATGAGCAGCACGAACATCAGCGGCAGGGCAACCATCCACGGGGTGAGCTGCGAGGTCACGATATCCATCGCCATTTCGCGCCGGTAATCCCACTCCTGGCCGACGGCGATGCGGTAGCGGCCGTCGGCGGTGGTTAACCACAGGAAACGCCACTCGTCATCGTCGTCACGCAGATAGCCATCGCTGAATCCCTCGCGCTGCGAATTCCACTGAATATCCTCTCCGTTCTCGCCGTCATTAAGCACCATTTTGCCGTCGCGGGTGAAGATGGCGAACGCCAGCGCGTCGTCGTCGATGTGCCCGTGGCGTACCTTTTTCTTTTCCCCGAGCGAGGCGGGCGGGGCGCGCAGTTCATCGAAATGCATGACGCTCAGGCGGCGAGCGAACAGCAGCTGCTGGGTATCGAACAGCTTATCCAGCTTTTTGCTGGTCTGCTGCCAGGCGATAACGCTGGCCATCCCCCAGGCGGCGGTGGTCAGTACGGCAAACAGCAGCGTCAGGCGCAGGCGCAGGCTCAGGCGGGCAAGTCGTTTCATGCGTCACCCAGGGTATAGCCGATGCCGTGGACGGTACGGATAAAGTCGCTGCCGAGCTTGCGGCGCAGATGATGGACGTGAACTTCCACGGCGTTGCTGGAGACCTCGTCGTCCCAGGTGTAGAGCTTTTCCTCGATAAGCTTACGCGGCAATACGCGCCCGGCGTTGCGCATAAGCAGTTCCAGCAGGGCGAACTCCTTCGGCTTCAGCGCCAGGCTTTCGCCGTCGAGGCTGGCGGTTAAGCGGTTCGGATCGAGGATCACCTTGCCGTGGCGCAGTTCGCTGCTGCTCTGGCCGTGCGCGCGGCGGATCAACGCTTCGAGGCGCGCTGCCACTTCAATCAGGGCGAAAGGTTTGCACAGGTAGTCATCGGCGCCCAGGCGCAGGCCCTCCACCCGCTGGCTGAGGGCATCGCGGGCGGTGAGGATCAACACCGGCTCATGGCGGCCTTTATCGCGCCATTCGCGCAGAATATCGAGGCCATCGATGCCGGGTAGGGTGAGGTCAAGGATTGCGGCGTCGTAGGGGGCGCTGTATAAGGCATTTTTGCCCTCCAGCCCGGCGGTAAACCAGTCAATGCTAAAGCCCATTTTGCTCAGCCCGGCTTTGATGCCGTCGCCGATAAGCTTGTCATCTTCCACCAGTAATATGCGCATGTTTCCCTCCGACGATCCCGTTTCTTTGCGCAGTAAACCGCGTTGAAGCGGGTGATGTACAGCATTAAAATTTCTTTTTTCCGCTTAAGAAGTCGTTAAGTTTTGTCGGGCGTAATAGGAGCCATACCAACACAAAAGGGAGAATATTAGATGAAAAAAATTGCTGCGATGACCGCGATTATTGCTTTGGTTTCCATGCCGGTACTGGCCGCCGGGCAGGGAGGATTCACCGGACCGTCGACTACCACTACCACCCAGGCTGGCGGCTTCACCGGGCCGAGCGGCGCGGTGACCACCGTGGCGAACGCCAAGTCGCTGCGTGATGACACCTGGGTGACCCTGCGCGGTAAAATCGTCGAGCGCATCTCTGATGACCTGTATAAATTCCAGGATGCTTCCGGGGTGATCAATGTCGATATCGACCACAAGCGCTGGAACGGCGTGACCGTCGGCCCGCAGGACACAGTAGAAATTCAGGGGGAAGTCGATAAGGACTGGAACTCGGTAGAAATCGACGTTAAACAGATCCGTAAAATCGCGCCATAAGTCTCCGTCGGATAAGCGCAAGATCGGTCAGGAATCGCGATCCTCGCTCTGTCAGAGTATGTCGCGAGGAGGAGACGATGAACGATATTAAGGCCAGCCCGGCGTATGTCGGGCGCTTCCAGCGCGTCTGTAGGTACATTGCGCGCCATCTTGATGAGCCGCTGTCGTTGGAGACGCTGAGCGCGATAGCGCACAGTTCGCCTTACCATTTTCACCGGCAATTTAGCGCTTATACCGGCATTCCATTGTACCGGTATATTCAGTGGTTGCGTCTGCGACGCGCCTGTTGGCGCCTGGCGTTCAACCCCCGCGATAAAGTCATCGATATTGCCCTTGATGCCGGATTTCAGAATGCGGAGTCGTTCAGTCGTGCCTTCCGTACCGCGTTTGACCAAAGCCCGACCCAATTCCGTCAACAACCGGACTGGGCCGAGTGGCATCGACGCGTACCGAAACATACGCTACAGGAGCAAACGTCGATGGACGTCAACATTATTTCGTGCCCCTCCACCCGGATAGCCGTACTGCAACATCGCGGTAGCCCGGACCTTGTCAACGCCACCGCCGCGCGTTTTATCGCCTGGCGTAAGACGAGCGGATTATCGCCCGTCGCCACCAGCGATACCTGGGGGATCGCCTGGGACGATCCGCAGACCACCCCGCAGGAGGCATTTCGTTTTGATATCTGCGGTACGGTCGATCGGCCGGTTGGTGAAAACGCCTTTGGCGTGATTAACGGCGAAATCCCCGGAGGACGCTGCGCCGTCGTGCGCCATCACGGCTCGCTGGACACGCTGGCGAACAGCGTTTGGTTTCTCTATCGCGACTGGTTACCCGCTTCAGGCGAGACGTTACGGGATTTTCCGGTGTACTTCCGTTACCTCAATTTTGTCCATGAGGTGGCTGAGCATGAACTGCAAACCGATATTTATCTGCCGCTGGCCTGATTAAGCGTGACGGAATCCTCAGCCGATCTCACGGCCTGTGACTCAGGGCGTGAGATCGGGTATTATCGCGGGTAGTTTTGCCGTCCGAACGGTCGGTACCCAGATTGAGGATCCACGATTAATGAGCGATATGGCAGAGCGCCTTGCGCTGCATGAATTTACGGAAAATGCTTACCTGAACTACTCCATGTACGTGATCATGGACAGGGCATTACCGTTTATTGGCGATGGCTTAAAACCGGTCCAGCGTCGCATCGTCTATGCGATGTCCGAGCTGGGGCTGAACGCCAGCGCGAAATTCAAAAAGTCCGCCCGCACCGTCGGCGACGTGTTGGGTAAATATCACCCGCACGGCGACAGCGCCTGCTATGAAGCGATGGTGCTGATGGCGCAGCCGTTCTCTTACCGCTATCCGCTGGTGGATGGTCAGGGAAACTGGGGGGCGCCGGACGATCCCAAATCTTTCGCCGCCATGCGTTACACCGAATCCCGCCTGTCGAAGTATGCCGAGCTGCTGCTCAGCGAGCTGGGGCAGGGGACGGTCGACTGGGTGCCAAACTTTGACGGCACGCTGCAGGAGCCGAAAATGCTGCCAGCGCGTCTGCCGAACATCCTGCTGAACGGCACCACCGGCATCGCGGTAGGCATGGCGACCGATATTCCTCCGCACAACCTGCGGGAAGTGGCCAAAGCGGCGATTACGCTGATTGAGCAGCCGAAAACCACCCTCGACGAACTGCTGGATATCGTACAGGGGCCGGATTTCCCGACCGAGGCGGAGATCATCACCTCGCGGGCGGAAATTCGCAAAATCTACCAGAACGGGCGCGGCTCAGTGCGCATGCGCGCGGTGTGGAGTAAAGAGGACGGCGCGGTGGTGATCAGCGCGCTGCCGCATCAGGTCTCCGGCGCCAAAGTGCTGGAGCAGATTGCGGCGCAGATGCGCAATAAAAAGCTGCCGATGGTTGACGATCTGCGCGACGAATCGGACCACGAAAACCCGACCCGTCTGGTGATTGTCCCGCGCTCCAACCGGGTGGATATGGAACAGGTGATGAACCACCTGTTCGCCACCACCGATCTGGAGAAGAGCTACCGCATCAACCTCAATATGATCGGCCTTGACGGCCGCCCGGCGGTGAAAAACCTGCTGGAGATCCTCAGCGAGTGGCTGGTGTTCCGTCGCGATACCGTGCGTCGCCGTCTAAACCATCGGTTAGAGAAAGTGCTGAAGCGCCTGCATATCCTCGAAGGTTTGCTGGTGGCGTTTCTTAATATCGATGAAGTGATTGAGATCATCCGCACTGAAGATGAACCGAAGCCGGCCCTGATGTCGCGCTTTGGCATCAGCGAAACCCAGGCGGAAGCGATTCTGGAATTAAAACTGCGCCACCTCGCCAAACTGGAAGAGATGAAGATCCGCGGCGAGCAGAGCGAGCTGGAAAAAGAGCGCGACCAGCTGCAGGCGATTCTGGCGTCTGAACGTAAGATGAACAACCTGCTGAAAAAAGAGCTGCAGGCCGATGCCGATGCCTTCGGCGACGACCGTCGCTCGCCGCTTCACGAGCGTGAAGAAGCGAAAGCGATGAGCGAGCATGACATGCTGCCGTCTGAGCCGGTGACTATCGTTCTGTCGCAGATGGGCTGGGTGCGCAGCGCCAAAGGACACGACATTGACGCCCAGGGCTTGAGCTATAAGGCGGGCGACAGCTGGAAAGCCTCGGCGAAGGGCAAGAGCAACCAGCCGGTGGTGTTTATCGATACCACCGGACGCAGCTATGCCATCGATCCGATTACTCTGCCTTCCGCGCGTGGCCAGGGTGAACCGCTTACCGGCAAACTGACCCTGCCGCCGGGCGCGACCGTGGAGCATATGCTAATGGAAAGCGACGATCAGAAACTGCTGATGGCTTCCGACGCGGGCTACGGTTTCGTCTGTACCTTCAACGATCTGGTGGCGCGCAACCGTGCCGGTAAAGCGCTAATCACCCTGCCTGACAACGCGCACGTGATGCCGCCGCTGGTGATTGAGGATGAGTCCGATATGCTGCTGGCCATCACCGCCGCCGGGCGGATGCTGATGTTCCCGGTCAGCGATCTGCCGCAGCTGTCGAAAGGCAAGGGCAACAAAATTATCAGCATTCCGGCGGCGGAAGCCGCAGCCGGCCAGGACGGTCTGGCACATCTGTTTGTTCTGCCGCCGCAGAGTACGCTGACCATTCACGTCGGCAAACGGAAGATCAAACTGCGTCCGGAAGAGCTGCAAAAAGTCACCGGCGAGCGCGGCCGCCGCGGTTCGCTGATGCGCGGGCTGCAGAAAATTGACCGCGTGGAAATTGACTCGCCGCGTCGTGCCGCGGCAGGCGATAGCGAAGAGTAAGCGCGTCTCCTCCCGTCTTTGACGGGAGGAGACGAAAAAATGCCGCAAAATCGTTGTTTATTCAGGCGTTGCGATTAACAATGTCCATCATCAGGGACCCAGGAAGAACGGTCCCGGCCTGCGCAGAACTTGTGAGCCTGCCTTCTGCCAGCAGCGAATAATTCTAAGCGGTTTGGGTTTTAGAGGTAGCTATGCTATTCATTTTTCGAGTAATTTTCGTGGTCATTTATTGCATCGTAGTGTGCGTACTTGGCTGTCTGTACTGCTTGTTCAGCCCACGTAATCCAAAACACGTTGCCACTTTCGGCCATCTGTTTGGCCGTTTATCTCCGGTATTTGGCCTCAAGGTAGAGCTACGCAAACCCGCCGACGCGGAAAGCTATGGCAACGCGATCTACATCGCTAACCACCAGAACAACTATGATATGGTGACGGCGTCGAATATCGTGCAGGCTCCGACGGTCACCGTAGGTAAAAAGAGCCTGCTATGGATCCCGTTCTTTGGCCAACTGTACTGGCTGACGGGCAATTTGCTGATTGACCGTAATAACCGAACCAAAGCGCACGGCACTATTGCCGAAGTCGTCAACGCTTTTAAAAAGCGTAAAATTTCGTTCTGGATGTTCCCGGAAGGGACCCGTAGCCGCGGCCGCGGCCTGCTGCCGTTTAAAACCGGGGCTTTTCACGCGGCTATTGCCGCCGGGGTGCCGATTATTCCGGTGTGTGTCTCGAATACATCGAATAAAATAAAGCTCAATCGCTGGAACAACGGTCTGGTGATTGTGGAAATGCTGCCGCCGGTAGATACCACGCAGTTTGGTAAAGACAACGTGCGCGCGCTGGCGACGCATTGCCGCGAGCTGATGGCCGCCAAAATCGCTGATCTGGACAACGAAGTGGCCGAGCGCGAAGCGGCTGGAAAGCAATAAGACAGGAAACGCCGCCAACGCGCGCGTATTGCTGGCGGGAAACGAATTCCCTTTTTCATTTGTCAGTATGTCATGGAGTTAATATGTCACTCAGTCGGCGTCAGTTTATTAAGGCTTCCGGCGTAGCGCTGTGCGCTGGCGCCGCGCCGCTGAAGGCCCATGCCGCCGGCCAGCAGCCTGCGCTGCCGGTTCCGCCGCTGCTGGAATCTCGTCGCGGCCAGCCGCTGTTTCTGACGCTGCAGCGTTCCCACTGGTCGTTTACCCCCGGCACCCGCGCCCCCGTCTGGGGGATCAATGGCCGCTATATGGGGCCGACGATCCGCGTCTGGAACGGAGACGACGTCAAGCTTATCTACAGCAACCGCCTGACGGAGAACGTGGCGATGACCATCCGCGGTCTGCAGGTGCCTGGCCCGCTGATTGGCGGCGCGGCGCGCATGATGTCGCCGAACGCCGACTGGGCGCCGGTGCTGCCTATCCGCCAGAGCGCGGCGACGCTGTGGTATCAGGCCAACACGCCGAACCGGATGGCGAAACAGGTTTACAACGGTCTGGCGGGCATGTGGCTGGTGGAAGACGAGGTCAGCAAGAACCTGCCGATCCCTAACCACTATGGCGTCGATGACTTCCCGGTGATTATTCAGGATAAACGGCTGGATAACTTCGGCACGCCGGAATATAGCGAACCGGGCAGCGGCGGCTTTGTGGGCGACACGCTGCTGGTTAACGGCGTGCAGAGCCCGTATGTTGAAGTGTCGCGCGGCTGGGTGCGCCTGCGCCTGCTGAACGCTTCCAACTCCCGGCGCTATCAGCTGCAGATGAGCGATGGCCGACTGCTGCATGTGATTTCCGGCGATCAGGGATTCCTGCCGGCGCCGGTTTCGCTCAAGCAGCTATCGCTGGCCCCGGGGGAGCGGCGTGAAATTCTGGTCGATATGACTAACGGCGATGAAGTGTCCATTACCTGCGGCGAAGCGGCGAGCATCGTCGACCGTATCCGCGGTTTTTTTGAACCGTCAAGCATCCTGGTCTCCACGCTGGTGCTGACGCTGCGTCCGACCGGGCTGCTGCCGCTGGTGACCGACAGTCTGCCGGTGCGCCTGCTGCCGACCGAGCTGCTCTCCGGTACGCCGATCCGCAGCCGGGATATCACCCTTGGCGACGATCCGGGCATCAACGGCCAGCTGTGGGATCCGCAGCGTATCGATATCACGGCGCAGCAGGGGACCTGGGAGCGCTGGACGGTGCGCGCCGACCGCCCGCAGTCGTTCCATATTGAAGGGGTGATGTTCCAGATCCGTAATGTCAACGGCTCGTCTCCTTTCCCGGAAGATCGCGGCTGGAAGGACACCGTCAACTTGGCTGGGATAGCTGCGACATTATTCTGGTCACCGGCGACGCCTATGTCGACCACCCGAGCTTCGGGATGGCCATCTGCGGCCGCATGCTGGAAGCGCAGGGTTTCCGGGTAGGGATCATCTCCCAGCCGGACTGGAACAGCAAAGACGACTTTATGCGTCTGGGAAAACCGAACCTGTTCTTCGGCGTGACCGCCGGCAACATGGACTCAATGATCAACCGTTACACCGCCGACCGTAAACTACGTCATGACGATGCCTATACGGCGGGTAACGTGGCGGGCAAACGACCGGACCGCGCTACCCTCGTCTACACCCAGCGCTGTAAAGAGGCGTGGAAAGATGTGCCGGTGATCCTCGGCGGCATCGAAGCCAGCCTGCGTCGTACCGCCCACTATGATTACTGGTCCGACACCGTGCGCCGCTCGGTGCTGGTGGACTCCAAGGCCGATATGCTGATGTTCGGCAACGGCGAGCGTCCGCTGGTGGAAGTGGCTCATCGCCTGGCGATGGGCGAAACCATCGACCAGATCCGCGATGTGCGCAATACCGCCATCATGGTGAAAGAGGCGCTGCCGGGCTGGAGCGGCGTGGACTCCACCCGTCTGGATACGCCCGGTAAAATTGACCCCATCCCGCATCCGTACGGTGAAGATCTGCCGTGCGCCGATAACAAACCGGTCGCGCCGAAAAAACAGGAAGCGAAAAGCATTACTGTGCAACCGCCGCGGCCCAAACCGTGGGAAAAAACCTATGTGCTGCTGCCTTCCTTCGAGAAGGTGAAAGGCGATAAGGTCCTGTACGCTCACGCCTCGCGCATTTTGCACCACGAAACCAACCCCGGCTGCGCCCGGGCGCTGATGCAAAAGCACGGCGAGCGCTACATCTGGATCAACCCGCCGGCAATCCCGCTCTCCACCGAAGAGATGGACAGCGTCTTCGCGCTGCCGTACAAGCGGGTGCCGCATCCTTCCTATGGCGATGCGCGTATTCCGGCGTATGAGATGATCCGCTTCTCAATCAACATCATGCGCGGCTGCTTCGGCGGCTGTTCGTTCTGCTCGATCACCGAGCACGAAGGACGCATAATCCAGAGCCGTTCTGAGGATTCGATCATTAATGAGATCGAAGCCATTCGCGACACCGTGCCCGGCTTTACCGGGGTGATCTCCGATCTCGGCGGGCCAACGGCCAACATGTATATGCTGCGCTGTAAATCGCCGCGCGCTGAGCAGACCTGCCGCCGTCTCTCCTGCGTCTATCCGGATATTTGCCCGCACATGGATACCAACCATGAACCGACGATCAATCTTTATCGCCGCGCTCGCGAGCTGAAGGGCATCAAGAAGATCCTTATCGCCTCCGGGGTACGCTATGACATCGCGGTCGAAGATCCGCGCTATATCAAAGAGCTGGCGACCCACCACGTCGGCGGCTATCTGAAGATCGCTCCGGAGCATACCGAAGAGGGACCGCTGTCGAAGATGATGAAGCCGGGAATGGGCAGCTACGACCGCTTTAAAGAGCTGTTCGACACTTATTCGAAGCAGGCGGGTAAAGAGCAGTATCTGATCCCGTACTTTATCTCCGCTCATCCGGGCACCCGTGATGAAGATATGGTGAACCTGGCGCTGTGGCTGAAGAAGCATCGCTTCCGTCTCGACCAGGTGCAGAACTTCTATCCGTCGCCGCTGGCGAACTCGACCACCATGTATTACACCGGCAAGAACCCGCTGGGTAAAATTGGTTATAAGAGCGAAGAGGTGGTGGTGCCGAAGGGCGATAAACAGCGCCGTCTGCACAAAGCGCTGCTCCGCTACCACGATCCGGCAAACTGGCCGCTGATCCGTCAGGCGCTGGAGGCGATGGGCAAGAAGCACCTGATTGGCTCCCGCCGCGACTGCCTGGTGCCAGCGCCAACCCTGGACGAAATGCGTGAAGCGCGTCGCCAGAACCGCCATACTCGTCCGGCGCTGACCAAGCACACGCCGATCGCCCATCAGCGCCAGACGCCTGCCGCTGCGGGCGCGAAAAAACGCGTTAAGCCGAAGGCCGTATCACGCTAAGCGGCTGGCCCGGCGGGATCGCTCGCCGGGAACATCTGTGAAAAAAGGAGAGAGGTGATGACGCCGGTCATCCTGTCGCGACAACAACTGGACCAGCTCTGGGAGATAGACCGCAGCGAAATTATCGATACGCTCTACCGTCTCGATAACGGTCAGCTGCGGGCTTATCGGGAATATTATGACGTGCGTGGCTGGGACCCTCACGATCGTCAGGTTTATACTCCGATTCACGAGGCCTGTTACGATCGCGGCGGTATTTTTTTCGCCTTTTTTGACGATGAGCAGATGATTGCCGCAGCGGCGCTGGATACGCTGCCTCGCGGCATGAATGGCGAGCTGCGCCAGCTATTATTCTTTTATGTCGGGGCGGGAAAGCGCGGCCAGGGCTGGGGGCGGCGACTGTTTCAGTATGCCCTGTACCAGCTGCCAGAAATGGGGGCGTCCGGCCTCTATATCTCGTCGATCCCCAACAAAAACACCGTCGATTTTTATCTGGCTCAGGGATGTCGCTTAGCGGATAAGCCCGACCCGGCGCTGTTTGCGCTGGAGCCAGAGGATATTCATCTGGTCTTCGGCGAGCTGGTGGATGACTTTTTGATCGAAGACGCCTTCGCCGCCCTGGGCCAGCGGGCTCCAGGATTCGGTCTGGATCTTGTGGGTGGCGTTCCACGCGTGCAGCTGACGCTGCTGCATAAGTGGATGGAGTTCTATCTGATTGATCACCGGGGCGACGCCGGTTTCATCAATCAGCTTCTGCAGATGCGGTACCTGGAAATTACACACGCCAATGCTTTTGGTCAGCCCCTGCTGCTGCAGCTCGATCAGCGCCTGCCAGGCCTCGACGTAATGGCCGATAGCCGGTACCGGCCAGTGGATTAAATAGAGATCCACATAGTCCAGCTTCAGTTTGCTGAGGCTCTCTTTCAGCGCCTCGTGCGGCCGTTTTTGATCGTCGTTCCACAGCTTGGTGGTGATGAAGAGCTCATCGCGGTTGACGCCAGCGCTGTGCAGCGCATTGCCGACGCCGGTCTCATTTTGGTACGCGGCGGCGGTGTCAAAAGAGCGATAACCGACTTCCAGCGCCTTATGAATGGCGGAGACGACTTCCTCGTTGCCAGCTTTCCACACGCCGAGACCCAGCTGCGGCATCAGGTTGCCGTCGTGCAGTTTTATAACGGTTGGATGTGTCATGCCTTCCTCCTGTTAATGAACTCGGCGAAGCAGGATCCGCCGAGGGGTAGCATTAAGTCTGGACGAAATAGCTAAAAACGGTAGTAAAAACACCTCTCCCCGGCGTTTGTTTAACGTAAGGAGAGGTGAATCAGGCGGGGAGCGCTTAGCGTGCAGCCTCGTAAATACGGCGGCTGACGTCCAGGGTGATATCCTGATGTTCGCCAAGTTTAGTCATGCCGTGCTCTTCCAGTTTCGCCAGCAGCGCCGGGATGGAGCTACCGTCGAGACCGTAATCGGAAAGGCGGGTCGGCACGCCCATCTGCTCGAAGAACTGACGCGTTGCGGCGATGGCGGCATCGATACGTTGGTCGTCAGAGCCTTCGGTAATATTCCACACGCGCTCGGCATACTGCAGCAGCTTCTCGCGCTTGGCATCGCGTTTCTCATTCCACAGCGCCGGCAGCACGATAGCCAGCGTCTGGGCGTGATCCAGGCCGTGCATCGCCGTCAGCTCGTGGCCGAGCATATGCGTCGCCCAGTCCTGTGGCACGCCTGCGCCGATCAGGCCGTTCAGCGCCTGCGTCGCCGCCCACATAATATTGGCGCGCACGTTATAGTTCTCCGGTTCCTGCAGGGCTTTCGGGCCATCCTCGATCAGGGTCAGGAGAATGCCTTCGGCGAATTTGCTGCCATAGGTTTCCAGAATTTCCCACGGATCGATATCCGCGTCGTAGTGGGCTGCTGCAGCGATAAACTTGGTGCCATCCAGCACCGAACCGCCGCCGACCGCCAGCAGGAAGGTCACTTTCTCTTCCCGGGCGAGTTTCACCGCATTCATCAGGGTTTCGTAAGACGGGTTCGGCTCGATGCCGCCAAATTCAAGGACATCCAGGCCATTCAGAGCGGTGAGGACCTGATCCAGGACGCCTGTTTTTTTGACGCTGCCGCCGCCGTAGGTGATCAGTACGCGGGCTTCCGCCGGGATCTGTTCACGCAGCTTTTCAATCGCGCCTTTGCCAAACAGAATGCGGGTTGGGGTATGCAGGTCGAAATTATTCATTGCTTAAGTCCTCCAAAGAGTAAAACCGTCGACAGGGACGATACCGCTGCCCGATGAAGGTTATTGTGGTCCTGGCGCCGTTGACCCTCAATGCACATTCCTGCCGATGTCTTGCCTATTTCTCCATATGGCTGGAGAATTTGTAGCGGCCTGCGCACAATGTACAGGTGAAGAAACATCGGGAGAGACGGTGGCAATGCAACACGCAGAGATATGTCGGACATTAACGGAGAAGATTAACCTGCTGAAAGATAAGCACGAAATGTTAAGTTCGTTGCTGCCTGACGTCCGTTTGCTGTACGGAACGCAACCGGGGCCCCGGACGCCGGTGATGTATCAGCCGGGGATCGTTTTTCTCTTTTCGGGCCATAAAATTGGTTATATCAATGAGCGGACTTTTCGCTACGATACAAACGAATATTTACTGCTGACCGTGCCGCTACCTTTCGAGTGCGAAACCTTTGCCACCCCGGAGGTGCCCCTCGCCGGGATGCGCCTGAACGTCGATATCCTGCAACTGCAAGAGCTGCTGATGGATATTGGCGAAGATCCGCTGTTTCAGCCCGCGGTCGCCTCCAGCGGGATAAACTCCGCGGTACTCTCGGAGGATATTCTGTGCGCTGCCGAACGGCTGCTTGACGTGATGGAGCGGCCGCTGGACGCACGGATCCTTGGCAAGCAAATCGTCCGCGAAATTCTGTATTATGTGCTGACGGGGCCCTGCGGCGGCGCGCTGTTGGCGCTGGTCAGCCGGCAGACCCACTTCAGCCTGATAAGTCGCGTGCTCAAGCATATCGAAAGCCAGTACACCGAAAACCTCAGCGTCGATCGGCTGGCGGCGGAAGCGAATATGAGTGTGTCAGCGTTTCACCATAATTTTAAAGCGGTGACCAGCACTTCTCCTTTGCAGTATCTGAAAAACTACCGTTTGCACAAAGCACGAATGCTGATGATCCATGACGGCATGAAGGCCAGCGCGGCGGCGATGCGCGTGGGATATGAAAGCCCTTCGCAGTTCAGCCGCGAGTTTAAGCGCTACTTCGGTTTGACGCCGGGAGAAGACGCCGCGCGTATTCGCACGATGCAGGGGATGTAATACCGGGAAAGGTCGGCCGGGCGGGCGCAGGCCCCCCGGCAGGTAAGCGTCAGGCGCTGCAATATTTCTTTTTAATGACCACGAACAGCGTGCCGAGCAGGCCAGCCAGCAGCAGGGCAATCGGCAGGATCATCAGACAGGTCATCACCTGATCTTCATGGCGCTTCACAAACGGGATCATGCTCAGCGCATAGCCAAGACCCGTCACCACACAGACCCACAGCAGGGCGCTCAGCCAGTTGAAGAACTGGAAGCGGCGGTTCGGCAGGCCAGAAATCCCGGCCATGGTTGGCAGCAGGGTGCGGACAAACGCCAGAAAACGGCCCGCGAGCAGCGCCAGCAGGCCGTGGCGGTCAAACATGCAGGTGGCGCGCTGATGGTACTTATGCGGCAGATGCGCCAGCCAGCCTTTCACCGTTTGCGTATTGCCCAGCCAGCGCCCTTGCACATAGCTCAGCCAGCAGCCGAGGCTGGCGGCGGCGGTCAGAATGGCGATAGTGGGCACAAAGTCCATGACGCCTTTAGCAATCAGCGCGCCGGCGAGCAGCAGCAGGCTGTCTCCCGGTAAAAAGGAGGCGGGCAGCAGCCCGTTTTCCAGAAACAGGGTCGCGAACATAACCAGATATACAACGCCCACAACGTGAGGGTTCGCCAATGCGGCAAAATCATGTTGCCACAGCGCGGCGACAATCTCTTGAATGACAACCATGGACTTTCCTAAGTGGTACCGTATTGTTGACTAGTGTACTCCTGAAGAGGCCCGAGCACCTTGATCCCGGGCGCAACAAAAGCGGCCGCTTTGCTAAAAAGCGTCCGCTATTGTTGCCACTGACTGTCACTTTACACGATACGCGCGAAGCCCGCTGCTAAATCCGCCTGCAGATCGTCAACATTTTCGAGACCAATGTGCAGGCGGATCAGCGTGCCGCTGAAGTCGACTTCAGCATCCGGTCGAATGTGGGCGATTTGCTCCGGCTGGTTGGCGAGAATCAGCGACTCAAAGCCGCCCCACGAATAGGCCATACTGAACAGGCTGAAATTGTCGAGATACTCCGCCAGTTCGGCATCATTGAGGCGCTTGCTGAGCACAAACGAGAATAGCCCGCTGCTGCCGGTGAAATCACGTTTCCAGAACTCATGACCTTTACTGCCGGGCAGGGCGGGGTGGTTTACCCGCGCCACCTGCGGGTGCTGCGCCAGCCACTCGGCGATGCGCAGGCTGCTTTCATGATGCTGACGCAGGCGCACGGCGGCGACTATCGCCGGCACATCGTGCACTTCCATGGTGATCGAGCCGGGCGATTCGAGGAACACCACGCGGGTCTCAGGGCGAACCAGACGGGCGATATCGGCACCGATTAAGGGATCGAACCAGCTGGTGGTGACGCCGAGTTTGGCGAGAATTTTGGTACAAAAGTCCTGGCTTGGCTCATAGGCGGTATTGGTCATCAGCACATGGTCGCCTTGCTCGACAAACGCCAGGATAGTGTTAGCCACCGCCGCGGCGCCGCAGGGGAAGAGGGCGCAGCCGGCGCCGCCTTCCAGCTCGCACATCGCTTCCTGCAGCGAGAAATGGGTCAGGGTGCCGCGACGACCGTAGAACAGCTCGCCGTTGGCCCGATTGCGGGTGGCGTGCTTTTTGGCCTCGACGGTGTCGAAAACCAGCGATGACGCGCGCTGGATAACGCTGTTCACTGAGCCCTGGGTGTACTTTTTGCTCCGCCCGGCGTTGACCAGCGCGGTATCAAGATGTTTATCAGCCATGTTGACGAACCTGTTTTTATACGTCTGGACGTCTAAACTAACATGAATCTGCTTTTCT
>PPYF01219835.1_pt1 | contig 20982 bp, 18 predicted proteins | sample 1559871 | NCBI WGS metagenome assembly PPYF01 (sample SAMN08240021, study PRJNA423297) | Human gut metagenome, whole genome shotgun sequencing project.
CGTGCCAAAAGAGAACCAGAAAAGCACCCGCTACTTTCGAAGCGCGGGAGGCACGAACTAGGGGCTGCTCGCCCCTAGTAACCCCAAAGCAGAGGGCTCCGAACAAAAATGCTGGAGATTCCCGCCTGTCGGCGTGAAGATCTCTTAACCGCATTTTTGCCCGGAGCCGATTGAAATTTTTAACTAGCGGGGAACAGCTTCTCCCAGGTGGCTTTGCCCACAGCACCGTCAGCGTTCAGGCCGTTGCGGCGCTGGAACCGCTGAACAGCGGCGGCAGTCCGGGAGCCGAACTTTCCGTCCGTGCCGATCTTCTCCCCCAGTGTGTTGAGCTTCTGCTGGATGAGCCGGATGGTGCCGCCGGACATGCCGGTGCGCATCACGATGCCGGGATAGGGCACCGCCAGCCCGTGCTTTGCGGTGTACTTTGCGTAGAGGACGTTCCAGGTGTTTGCCCCGACTTTGCCGTCCATGTTCATATTGTTCCGGAGCTGGAATTCTTTCACGGCGTTTTCGCTCCTGGTGCCAAAGCGGCCGTCTGTGGTCAGTGCGGGGTAATAGCTGCACTGGTCACGTACGCCGTTCAGCCAGGTCTGCACCAGCGCCTCGTCCGGGCCGTAGGAGCCCTTTTGGATCAACGAATAATAAGCGGGGATCGCCATTGTGGTCACACTCCTTCCACGACAGCGTATGCAGCGCTGTGGGGAGGTGTGCCCTTGTACAACCTCTCAGTCGCCTTTGGCGACAGCTCCCCTAGTAGGGGAGCCAAGTTTACGCTGCTGTGCTCTTGCCTCTCCTACTAGGAGAGGTGGCATCCCGAAGGGATGACGGAGAGGTTTCGACCAGCACCTTATCCTCCCGGCTCGCCGTCACCCGCTGCCACCACTCCACACACTTGAACCGCACCACATACGACCCACACACCAGATCGTTTTCCTCCGGCAGGGCGTAGGTGCCGCAGGCAGAGCGGCACAGGCCCGGGTAGAGCACGCACCACCAGTTTTTGCCGTGGCGGGCGTTGCCGCCCAGGTCGATGCGCAGAGCCTGATACCGCCCGGCGGGTAGGATGCCGGTGGAATAGCGGGTGGTATCAAAGTACATTTCCACCAGCTGTACCGTAACGGTGGAAAAGATCCCCCGCCTTGCCAGCACGGCCCGGGCCGTCAGCTCCAGTGCGGGCAGGTTCTCTGCCGCCCAGCGCAGGGCGGCAGGCTTGTCCTGTGCGGTGCAGTGAACATCGGCGTAGGCCAGAACAGCATCCCGCACGGCGAGCTTGACGGTCTGGTCGGCAGGGGAATCGCTGTCGGCCCGGATGTGGAAGCGCAGGGTGTCGGCACAGAGGAGGGCCCCGGTGTCCAGCTGTGCCTGCCCCCAGCGCAGAGCAGCAGGCAGGGTGCTCAGAAGCAGTGCAAGGGAAAGCACGGCGCACCCCAGCGCCATCTCACGGCGGGTGAGCGTGCGGGCAAAGAATGGCAGCATAAAAAACAGGCCCCTTTTCTGGAAATGATAACCAGAGAATGGGCCTGTTTGACACATTTTATTCTGATACTTGATTTTTGCAGTGAAGCCTGACTGTAATGCCAAGGGCTCCCCTACTAGGGGAGCTGTCACCGCAGGTGACTGAGAGGTTTAATTCTTCAGAGACTGCATGGGAGCCGGCAGGCGGCCGCCGCGGTTGATGAACACCGAGGGGTCACGCTGATTCACCGGCATGATGGGACCATAGCCCAGCAGACCGCCGAAATCCAGGATCTCGCCTGCCTTGCGGCCGATGGCGGGAATGACGCGGACAGCGGTGGTCTTGCTGTTCACCATGCCAATGGCGGCTTCGTCGGCGATCAGGGCGCTGATGACAGCGGGGGTAGTGTCGCCAGGGATGATGACCATATCGATGCCCACCGAGCAGACAGCTGTCATGGCTTCCAGCTTTTCGATGGTCAGGCAGCCGCACTCGGCGGCGTGGATCATGCCGTCGTCCTCGCTGACGGGGATAAAGGCACCGGAGAGGCCGCCCACATGGTTGGAGGCCATCACGCCGCCCTTCTTCACAGCATCGTTCAGCAGGGCCAGGCAGGCCGTGGTGCCGCAGCAGCCGCAGGTCTCAAGGCCCATCTCTTCCAGAATGTTGGCCACGCTGTCGCCCACAGCAGGGGTGGGGGCCAGCGAAAGGTCGATGATGCCCGCGGGCACGCCCAGAGCCTTGGAGGCCAGATTGGCCACCAGCTGGCCCACGCGGGTGATCTTGAAGGCGGTGCGCTTGACCAGCTCCGCCACCTCGTCGATGGGAGCATCCTTGGGCAGCTTTGCCAGCGCGGCGCGCACAGCGCCGGGGCCGGAAACGCCGACGTGGATCTCACAGTCGGGCTCGCCGGGGCCGTGGAATGCACCGGCCATGAAGGGATTGTCCTCGGGTGCGTTGCAGAACACCACCAGCTTTGCCGCGCCGATGCACTGGCGGTCGGCGGTCAGCTCGCTGGCCTTCTTCACGGCTTCGCCCATCAGCTTGATGGCATCCATGTTCAGGCCCGCCTTGGTGGCACCGATATTCACCGAGCTGCACACGATGTCGGTTTCAGCCAGTGCGCGGGGGATGGACTCGATCAGGCGGCGGTCACCGGCCGAGAAGCCCTTGTGCACAAGGGCAGTGTAGCCGCCCACAAAGTTCACGCCCACCTTTTTGCCTGCGGCATCCAGTGCCTTGGCAAAGTCCACGGGGTCTGCATCGGGGCAGGCACCCAGCAGCATGGCAATGGGGGTGACGCTGATCCGCTTGTTGATGATGGGAATGCCGTACTCGGCGCTGATATGCTCCACGGCGGGCACCAGATCGGCTGCCTTGGTGGTGATCTTATTGTAGATCTTTTCGCAGGCCTTCTTCGGGTCTGGATCAATGCAGTCCAGCAGGCTGATGCCCATGGTGACCGTGCGCACGTCCAGATTGTCCTGCGTGAACATCTCGATGGTCTCGAGGATGTCGCCGGTATTCATCATGCTCATAAGAGTATCCTTTCTGAACCTCTCCGTCATTGCTTCGCAATGCCGCCTCTATTAAGGGAGCTGGCGCAAAGCGTCTGAGAGGTCTTGTCTGTTAGATGGTATGCATCGCGTCAAAAACTTCCTGACGGGTCAGATTGATCTGCATCCCCATCTCCTTGGCCAGAGCATCGGTGCGGGCGTGCAGCTCCTCATGGCTGACGCTGCACTTGGAGATGTCCACCAGCATGATCATGGCAAACATGCCCTGCAGAACACTCTGGGTCACATCCTCAATGTTGATGTTCAGCTCGCAGCAAAGGGCGGCCACTTTGGCAACAACGCCCACGGTATCGTGTCCGATGACAGTGATAAACGCTTTCATATTCCTTACCCCCATTGTTTCTGGTAAAAACCCCTCAGGCGCTTCGCGCCAGCCCCCCTGGTAGTGGGGCCTCTGGCGTTGCGTGGAGTTTTGCAAGTTCCCCGTTCCGCACAAACTGTATCATTCTGCCAAGGCCGCCCCTATTAGGGGAGGTGGCAAAGCCGTCAGGCTTTGACGGAAGGGTTTAATTCCAGTATAGCAGATTTGCCGATTTTTGAACACTCTTTTTGGAAAAAAGAGCAGTTTTCAGGCGGAAAAGACATTCTATACTGCTTTGATGTAAAAAACAAGATGCAAAGCGGCGATTCTTGTGCTATACTGAAAAATAACAGCGGGGCGGGTACGCCCGCCCGCGCAAAACAAAGGAGAAACGACCATGGAACAGCTTTTGAAGATTCTGGAAGACAATGCGCGGCTGCCCATTGAGGACATTGCCACCATGCTGAATAAATCCCCCGCCGAGGTGGCGGCTATGATCGACCTGGCCCGGGCGCAGGGCATCATCAAGGGCTACAAGACCCTTGTGGACTGGGAAAAGGCCGGGGTGAACCGGGTGGAAGCAGTCATCGAGCTGAACGTCAGCCCCAAGAAGAGCCGCGGCTTTGATGAGATCGCAGCCACCATTGCTGCCTTTGACGAGGTGGAGAGCGTGCTGCTGATGAGCGGCGGCTACGACCTGCAGCTGGTCATCAAGGGCCAGACCTTCCAGGAGATCGCCCTGTTCGTGGCAAAGCGCCTGAGCCCGCTGGACGATGTGCTGTCCACTGCCACCCATTTTGTCCTGCGCACCTATAAAAAAGAGGGCCGCCTGTATCAGGACGAAGAGATCGATGAAAGAGAGTGCACGGTTCTGTGATGGATTACGATAAACTGATCGCGCCTGCCGCACGGGAGATGCGCCCCTCCGGCATCCGCAAATTCTTCGATCTGGCCGCTGATATGCCCGAGTGCATCAGTCTGGGCGTGGGCGAGCCGGATTTCAAAACACCGTGGGCTGTGCGGGAAGCAGGCATCGAGAGCCTGGAGCATGGCCGCACCCGCTACACCGCCAACGCAGGCCTGAAAGAGCTGCGGGCGGAGATCTGCAGATATCTGGAGCGCCGGATGCACCTGCACTACGACCCCCTGCGGGAGGTGCTGGTGACCGTGGGCGGCAGCGAAGCCATTGATATGTGCATCCGCACCATTGTGCAGCCCGGGGATGAGGTGATCATCCCGGAGCCCTGCTTTGTCTGCTATGAGCCCATCACCACCCTGTCCGGCGGTGTGCCGGTGCATGTGCCCTGCCGCCAGGAGGATGAGTTCCGCCTCAGGCCCGAGGCCCTGAAAGCCGCCATCACCCCCAAGACCAAGCTCCTTATCATGCCGTTCCCCAACAACCCCACCGGTGCGGTGATGGAGCGGGAGGATCTGGAAGCCATTGCGGAGGTCCTGCGGGATACCAACGTCATGGTGCTTTCGGATGAGATCTACGCCGAGCTGAACTACGGCCTGCGGCCCCATGTCTCCATTGCCACCCTGCCCGGCATGGCCGAGCGGACCATTGTGGTGAATGGTTTTTCCAAGAGTTATGCCATGACCGGCTGGCGCTTGGGCTATGCCTGCGGTCCGGCTCCCATCATCAAAATTATGACCAAGATCCACCAGAGCGCCATTATGAGCGCCCCCACCACCAGCCAGTATGCGGCCATCACCGCCCTGCGGGAGTGCGACGGTGAGATCGACAAGATGCGGGACGAGTACAACATGCGCCGCCGCCTGGTGGTGCACGGCTTTAACTCTATGGGCCTGACCTGCTTTGAGCCGCGGGGCGCGTTCTACGCCTTCCCCTGCATCAAGAGCACCGGTATGACCAGCCAGGAGTTCTGCACAAAGCTGCTGGAGCAGAAGCATGTTGCGCTGGTGCCCGGCGATGCCTTTGGCGCATCCGGCGAGGGCTATTGCCGTGTTTCCTATGCTTACAGCGTGGAGCACCTGACCGAGGCCATGAAGCGCATCCGGGAGTTCCTGAAAGAAAACGGCATCAACAGCGGAGAGCAGTGAGGAGGAAGAACGATGGCAAAACTGAACTGCGTGACCGTTCTGGCCCCGGCCAAGCTGAATCTGGCGCTGGATGTGGTGGGCCTGTTGCCCAACGGCTACCATAACCTGGATATGACGATGCAGGCCATCACCCTGTACGAGCGGGTGGTGCTGCGCCGCAGCCAGAACCTGAGCCTGACCCTGCCGGGCAGCCCGGTGGCCGCCAACGATTCCAACACGGCCATCAAGGCGGCGCTGGCCTTCTTCCACTATACCGGCCTGCTGGCGGGTGTAGAGATCACCATTTACAAGAATGTGCCGGTGCGTGCCGGTATGGCAGGTGGAAGCGCCGATGCCGCCGGTGTGCTGGTGGGCCTGAACGTCCTTTACGGCGCAAAGCTCTCCATGAGTGAGCTCTGCGCGCTGGGGGCAAAGATCGGCGCGGACGTGCCCTTTGCCCTGATGGGCGGCACCTGCCGGGTGCAGGGCGTGGGCGATGTGATGAAGGCCCTGCCGCCCTGCCCGGACTGCTGGTTCACGGTGGTCATGCCCGATTACGGCGTTTCCACCCCGGAAGCCTTTGCCGCTTATGACAAAGTGGGCAGCAGCACCCACCCCGACTGCGAAGCCCAGGAAAAGGCGATCCGCGCCGAGGATCTGGCGGGTGTGTGTGCCGCCGCAGGCAACGCACTGGAGGAATGCAGCGGTGCCAGAGACAACGAGGCCATCAAGACCGCGCTGAAAGAGAACGGCGCTGTCACTGCCCTGATGACCGGCAGCGGCGCGGCTGTGTTTGGCATCTTTGAGAGCGAAGAAGCTGCCCGAAGCGCCGCCGAGGCTGTCAGGGCGCAGTGGCCGCAGGTGTATGTAGCTCAGCCCGATCGGGGCGGCGCACGGGTCATCAGCCCGAAGTGGATGCTGTAATATGCATAACCTCCTTTCCAATGGGGAAAACTACCCAAAGGAAAGGAGGTCTTTTTGTGCAGACCTTTTATAAAGTGTGCCTGATCCTGATGATCATTGGCGGCATCAACTGGGGGCTTGTGGGCCTGTTCCAGTTTGACTTTGTGGGCTGGCTGCTGGGCGGCAGCAGCTCCATCTGGTCGCGCATCGTGTTTACGGTGGTGGGCGTGGCCGCTGTCTGCGGCATCCCGGGGCTGTTTGCAGAGGAAACGGAAGAATGAAAAAACGGCTGCTGCACGGAAAATGTGCAGCAGCCGTTTTTGTGGATCATTCAGTTATCCCACCCCACCAGATCGGGCAGGGTAAGGGTCTCGTCCGAGCAGTGGGGGTCTGCGGGGCCGTCGGTGGGGGCGGTGGCCTTTTCCACAGCCCGCACGATCTCGCTGATGGCGGCGCAGTCCTCGGGCAGGTCGGTCTGGCTGCGGCCCGAGTGGGTGAACAGGATCTTGCCCAGATGGCCCACCACCAGCGTCAGCGGCAGCAGCTGAGGGGCTTTGGTGTCGTAGTGGTAACCGGCATCTCTGGCGGCCTTGTAGATCTTCTGGGCCGCAAAGCTCCAGCTCAGCAGGCCGCGGGTCTGCTCTACGCCCAGGTAGCCGTACAGCACGCCGGGGCCGTCGCAGATGACAGGAAAGGGAAAATCTGAGCCGTGGGTGGCCTTAGCCACCGCCTGCGCCGAGGAACGCACCACACAGACAAGCCGTGCCCCCTTGAGCTGGGGCAGCGTTTTCAGGTAGCGGGTGATATATTCGCGGCTGACAGGGTGGTCGAACCCGGGCAGGAAGATCATGCACAGCGGATGCTCCCCCTCGCACAGGGCGTAAAAATCATTGCCCGGCACCGTGGGGGTGTCGTAGGTGAAACGGGGGATGCTCGTCCCCACAAGATGTTCGCTTTTCATACCGCAATGCACATCCTTTCCATCATCACCAAAACCTCTCCGTCATTGCTGCGCAATGCCACCTCTCCTGATAGGAGAGCTGGCGCATCAGCGCCGGAGAGGTCATCTTATAAAAAAATCCACACACTGGCCTTGTGGCAGGCCAGCGGTGGATGCAATGCTATAAAAAGATCCCGCCCGGTCGTCTGCGGCAATCAAACCTACCCTTACGGACAGGTGGGTGCCCTGTCGCCGGATTCACGCTTCCTCATCGAACCTCCATGGTCGACCCATGGCGGGGAGGTCTGCAATCCGCCGGAGAACTCCGGGCTCCCGTTGAATGATTAGTAGGATCATATAAACCGCAACAAATCGCGCCGGGCAGGAAGTCTTGCCTGGGAATCTGTCTGTGCCGGGGAATTACTCGATCTCAAACTGGTCGCTCAGGCGCTGCTCAAACAGCTTGCTGACTTCCATCAGAGTCTCGTCATCCTCCACAACGTCCAGATATTCGCCCTCGCTGTCCTCGCCCACGCTCAGGATGACCAGCTGTGCGTCCTCGTTGACATCCTCTTCATCCTCTGCGTATTCGACAACTGCAAGGTAATGCACGCCCTTATGGTCCAGTGCATCGATCACCTCAAACGTGACCTCATTGCCGTCCTCATCCTCAAGAGTCATCAGATCGGGCTGATATTCCTCTTCGGTGTTCGGGTTCTTGATCTCTTCTGCCATAAGATACGTTCTCCTGTCTATCCAAACCCAATCAAAGGGATGGTACTCAAATAAAATTACGCACACAGCCCGGGATCTGCTGCGTTCCCGCCGTCCCTTGCTGTGCTTATAGTGTAGCGTTTTTTTGCCTGCTCGTCAAGATGTTTTTCGCACAGAAAATGCACGACAAATTTTCACGCATTTCCCTCTCGCTTCCCGGGCAGAAATATGCTATACTGAATTCTGCGTATCTCCCGCGTGCGGGGGAACTGCTATCAGAATATGAACGGAGGGATCTGTTTATGAATAAGACCCGTGTCCGGCTGGCGGCGCTGCTGCTGGCCGTGAGTTTTGCACTGTCCGGCTGCAGCCTTGTGAAAAACATCGGCGGCAGCAGCGGAGCCGGAACAAAGACCATCACCCGCCCGGCGGTGGAATCGGCCGAGCTGCAGTTCACCCACCCGGCAGCGGGGGAACCCGTGGCGGTGTTCGATACCACGGCGGGTGTGTTCCGGGCGGTGCTCTTCCCGGAGCAGGCCCCGCAGGCCTATGATAACTTTGTGGGTCTGGTGCAGGCGGGCTACTATAACGGCCTGACCGTGACCCGTGTGGAGCAGGACTTTGTGGTGGAGGCCGGTCAGGGTGCTGACGGCAAGGGCACCACCATCTGGAACGGAAGCCGCTACCCGGCTGAGGCCACCGACAAGCTCCACCATTATTCCGGTGCCCTCTGCATGGCGGCGGACTCTTCCGGCAAGTGCGCCAGCGTCTTTTATATCATGTCCACTCTGCCCGGCGGGGATTCCATCACCCAGGAACTCACCGACCAGATGAACAGTGCAGGCTACCGCGCTGAGGTCGTTTCGGCCTATCAGACCGTTGGCGGCGCACCCTACCTCGACTACACCGATACCGTGCTGGGCCAGGTGTACGAGGGGATGGACGTGGTGGACACCATCGCTCAGGTCGCCGTGGATGAGAACCAGAAGCCCACGGAAACGATCACCATCAACAGCGTCAGCATTGAGACATATCAGGCGCAGTAACAACTGAAAATAACAAAACCGGCTTTCCTGTGGCAGCAGGAAAGCCGGTTTTGTGCTGAATGGAGAGAATGGGGGATATATCGGTCAGCGGGAAAGGCCGCTGACCCCACTGGCAATGACACCGCCGCCGGTAATCACACAGACAGATTTCATGGTATACCTCCTCAGTGAATCTTACCGGTGGCTTTGAGCCAGGCGGCGGTGTCGTGGAGTGTTTCGGCGTAGGGGCGGGGTGCAAAGCCCAGCTCGTTCTTGGCCTTGGAACAGTCAAAGGTGTTATTGCGCTCCAGGTTGTAGACCGCAAATTCGGTCAGCACGGGCTTTGTGCCCTTTTTCGCCGCAGACTTCTCCATCCGCTTTGCGGCAAAGTGGGCAAAGGAGAGGGGCAGGTAGAACTTGCAGCCCTTGCAGCCGGTATCCTCTTTAAGCATCCGGCACATTTCCTTCAGGGTGACCTCATCGTTGCTCAGGATGTAGCATTCACCCTTGCGGCCCTTGTCGGCAGCGGCGATGGTGCCCGCTGCCAGATCCCGGACATCCACCATGTTGAAGCTGCCCGCCATGCCGATGGGCATTTCACCGTTCAGGATCTGGGTCAGGGTGCGGGTGGTCTGGCCGATGGCCGGGTCGTTGGGGCCGATGATGCCGCTGGGGTGGACAACGCAGGCGTTCAGGCCCGCGTGGGCGGCATCCAGTACCTTCTGGGTGGCCATGGCCTTGCTGCGGCTGTACCAGCCTACCACCTTTTCCTCTTCATAGGGGACGAACTGATTCACTTCCCGGATGGGCTGCCCGGCGGGCAGCTCAGGAATAGCACCGGTGGAGGAAACGTACACGAACTTCCTGCATTCCGGGTGGTGCTTGGCGGCGGCAAGCATATTCTCGGTGCCGCCCACATTGACGGCGATCAGCTTCTCGCTGTAACCCGGGTCGATGGTGACCATGCTGGCACAGTGGATGCAGACGCTCTGGCTGCCCTCGGGGATGTTGAAGAAGGCTTCGCAGTCCTCGGCACTGCACAGATCGCCCTCAAAAACCTCGACCTCAGCGGGCAGATACTTGCGGGCGGGGTCGCCCTTGAGGACGAAGGCCCGGATGTGCTCGCCCCGTTCGATCAGCTGAGTGCAGATGTTGATGCCCAGGAAACCGGCCGCGCCGGTCAGCAGATAAATGGTGTTCATGTTCATTATCTCCCGATATTCTCTCTCAAAGTTTGTGATGAAGCTTACAGCAGTGCGGCCAGACCCAGACCCATGCTGTCGAACCCCTCAGAGACAGCCAGATAGGCATCCATCGTGTCATCGTCGATGCGGACGGGAGAAGAGGTGTTCCGGTTTTTGAAGCTGTTCAAAGTGGCAGCGAGTGCCAGACCGATGCCGTAGTTTGCACCGCCCTCAGTCAGGGTGTAGTAAGCGTCCAGCGCAGTCTCGTCCAGGGTGGAAGCGGTCATGTTCTTGCGGTTCATCATGGTAAGTATCCTCCGTTTTATGTTTGAATGTTTATTGCTTGTTTTTCTTGTGGAGCTCCGTGCTCCCTTGCGATGGCTAAAGGATACCCGACCAAGGTAAACGCAAGGTGAATATTTCTGTTTATCTTTTGTTTATCTTTGGGTGTATAATAGAGCCATACCATAGAAAGTGAGGAGAACGCCATGCTGAAAATTCTGGTTGCGGAAGATGACGTGAGCACCAACAAGCTGCTCTGCGCCATCTTAAAGATCAACGGCTACGAAGCGATCCCGGCCTTCAACGGCGAAGCGGCGCTGGACATCATCGACCACCAGCACATTGACCTGCTGCTGTGCGATGTGATGATGCCTAAAATGGATGGCTTTGCCCTGACCCAGGCCATCCGGGATGGCGGCAGCATGATGCCCATCCTGATGCTGACGGCCAAGGCCCTGCCTGAGGACAAGCACACCGGTTTTCTGGTGGGCACGGATGACTACATGACCAAGCCGCCGGATAAGACCGAGCTGCTGCTCCGCATCAAGGCTCTGCTCCGCCGGGCCCGCATCGTGGATGAGCATAAGATTACGGTGGGGGATGTGGTGGTGGATATGGACAGCCGCACCGTGCGGCGGGGGATGGAGGTGCAGACCCTGCCGCCCAAGGAGTTTGAACTGCTGTACAAGCTGCTGGCCTACCCGGAGCGAACCTTTACCCGGATGGAGCTGCTGGACGAGATCTGGGGCATCGACAGTGAGAGCGATGACAAGACCGTGAATGTCCACATCAACCGTCTGCGCAACCGCTTCTACGACTGGCCGGAGTTTGAGATCCAGACCGTCCGTGGCCTTGGCTACCGGGCCGTGAAGAAAGTGTGACCCAATGAAAAACGCATTCAACCGGCTGCGCAGCGGCATGGAGACCTTGAACCTGACCATGCTTCTGATCCTGAACCTCTTTTTCATGGTCTTTCTGCTGCTGGCCGTCTGCACCGTGCTGGTCCTGGCCGGTGTGGACGAGGGATTTTTCTATCACGATGGACAGGTCGAGCTCGGTGGTGCACTGGCCTTTGTCTATACCGTCTGCATCCTGATCGCCATCAGCACCGTGGTCATGGTGCGGTTTCTCTTCATCCACCCCATCCAGCGGATGATCAGTGCCATGCAGGAGCTGGCAGGCGGCAACTTCTCCGTCCGACTCCAGCATAGCAGACACGGCTACACCACCCGGGAGATGCTGAAATTTGAGCAGAGCTTCAACAAGGCCGCCGAGGAGCTGGGCGGCACTGAAATTCTGCGGAAGGATTTTATCAACAACTTCTCCCATGAATTCAAAACGCCCATCGTCAGTATCAGCGGTTTTGCCGACCTGCTGCTGGAAGAGCAGCTGCCGCCCGAGGACCAGAAGGAATACCTGACCATCATCCGGGACGAGAGCAGGCGGCTGGCCGACCTGGCAACGAATATCCTGACCCTGAACCGGGTGGAGAGCCAGACTATCCTGACCGACAAAGCGTGCTTCTCCCTGGATGAGCAGCTGCGCCAGAGCGTGCTGGTGACCCAGCAGAAGTGGCGGCAGAAGGAACTGGATTTTGATGCCGACCTTGCCCCGGCAGAGTACACCGGCAGCGAGGGGCTGCTGAAAGAGGTCTGGCTCAACCTGCTGGACAACGCCGCCAAGTTCAGCCCTGAGGGCGGCACCGTGGCCGTGAACCTGCGCAAAGCAAAAAACGCCCTGATGGTCTCGGTGACCGATCAGGGCGAGGGGATGCGCGCCGACACGCAGGCGCATATCTTTGAACAGTTCTATCAGGGCGACACCAGCCACACCACCCAGGGCAACGGTCTGGGCCTTGCCATGGTGAAAAAGGTGCTGGAGCTCCACGGCGGCAGTATCCAGGTGAACAGTGCCCCCGGGCAGGGCAGCTGCTTTACCGTGACACTACCCATATAAACGAAAAAGAGGCGCTGAAAAGCGTCTCTTTTTGCTTCCGGTTCAAATTTCGCCGGGGTGCTCCTTGCGCCAGGCGAGGTAATCTTCCAGAATGACCGTGGCGCTGACGGAATCCAGAATGGCCTTGCGGTGGGCACCAAAAGTTCCTACCTCGTCCAGGATGTCGGCGGCTTCACAGGTGGACTGCCGCTCGTCCCACATCCGCACGGGCAGACCGCTCCAGATCTGCAAAGTCTTGCCCAGCTTGCGGCTCTTCTCGGCGCGCTCGCCCTCGGTGCCGTCCATGTTGAGCGGCAGGCCCACCACAATGAGCTCTGCCTTCTGCTCCTGGGCAATGCGGCAGACCTCGGCAGCCACCTTGGGCCGGGCCTTCAGGGTGATCTGGGGGGTGATGGGCGTGGTCAGGAACTCGGTGGGGTCGCAGACCGCAAGCCCCGTGCGGCTGGCACCGTAATCAACTGCTAGAATCTTCATGGGGAGAGCCCCTCCTGTTTTGCTGTTTTTCCTCAGTTTACCACAGAATAGATTTTTCTTCAATTTTGCGGTACAATAAACTCAATTATGATCCATTGCGCAGGGCTGACCCGATATGCCAAAGGCTCTCCCTTCGGGAGAGCTGGCAAAGCCGCAGGCTTTGACTGAGAGGGTGAGCTCGTTATAGAAAGTGAGAAAACAATGTTACAGCTACTTCTGGGCGGCTCCGGCAGCGGAAAAACAACACTGCTGTACCAGCGCATCCGCGCCCGGGCCGAAAAAGGGGAAAAAAGCATCCTGCTGGTGCCGGAACAATTCACTTCCAGCACCGAGGGCCGCATCTACCGTGAGCTGGGGGATGCCCTGTCCGGCATGGTGGAGAGTTTTTCTTTTACCAGTCTGGCAGAAAAGATCCTTTCCACCGAGGGCGGAGCGGCGGTGCAGACCCTCTCTGACGCAGGCCGTGCCGTGCTGGTGCGCCGGGCGCTGGAGGAGCTGCAGGACAATGTCCACTATTATCACCGCCACCGGCGCAGTGCGGCCTTTTGCCAGATGGCGGCTCAGACCATCGACGAGCTGAAAAGCGCGGGCCTTTCCGGCCAGCAGCTGGCACAGCTGGCCGGTGCCTGCGGAGCCGAGAGCGGTAAGCTCAGTGAGTTGGCCCTCATTTTTCAGGGCTACGAGACCCTGCTGGCCCGCAGCGGCATGGACCCCTCTGACCGGCTGGAGCTGGCCGGAGCCCGGCTGGAGGAAGCACTGGCCCGGCACAGCCTGCCGGAGTTTCTGCGGGACCGGGCGGTGTTCATTGATGAGTTCGATACCTTCAACGCGCCCAAAAAGCGGCTGCTGGGGGCCATGCTGGCGGCGCTGCCCAGCGTAACGGTGGCCCTCTGCGATGACGGAGCCCCCTTGCTGCCCGGTGACCTGAGCCTGTTCTCCGGGGCCAAGCAGGTGGCGGCGCAGCTGCGCCAGCTGGCCCGGAAAAATGGGGCGGAGGTGGCCGTTCCGCAGCTTTTGCGCAAGGATCTGCGCCACCGGAACGCCCCGGGCCTTGCCGCAGTGGCAGAGCTGCTGGAAACCGGCAGCTGCACCGCGGATGCCCCGGCGGGCGAGGTGCGGCTCTTTGCCGCGCCCAGCCGGGAGGAGGAGGCCCGTGCCGCTGCCGGTGCCATCCGGCGGCTGATGCGGCAGGGCGTGCGGTGCGGAAAGATCGCTGTGGTCTGCCGCGATATCGCCAAGTATCGTGCCGCTGTCCGGTATGAATTCCGGATGGCAGAGATCCCCCTGTACTGCGATGAACCCACCACCCCGGAATTCAGCGCCCCGGCCACGGCGGTGCGGGCCCTGCTGGAGATCGCCCGGGGAGCCGACCTGACCGAGAACCTGACCACCCTTGCCAAGACCGGCCTGTGTGCCCTGAGCGAGGAGCAGGTCTGCGCGCTGGAAAACTATGCCTACACCTGGGCCCCCACGGCGGCGGCCTGGCGGGAGAAGTTCGAGCGCAGCCCCAAGGGCTTTGGGGAACAGGAGCTGACCGAAGAGGACCTCCGCAACCGGGAGCGGGCAGAACATGCCCGTGCCCTGCTCGTGGGGGCGGTGGATGCATTCCGGGCCAAGGTGCGCGGGGTCAATGCCGAGGCCATCAGCCGGGCGGTGTATTTCTGCCTGAAAACGCTGGGGGCTGAGGAACAGCAGGCCGCTCAGGTAAAGGCCATCCGCGCGGGCCGGGGCATCCCGGCGGCGGAGGAAGCCGCCCGGGAGTGGAACGTGGTCATGGGGCTGCTGAACGAGATGGCCCATCTGCTGGGGGAGCAGACCGTGACCGTGGCCGAATACGAGGACCTGTTCGGGCTGCTGCTCCGCTCGTCCGACCTGGGGCACATCCCCCAGACTCTGGATGCGGTGGTGCTGGCCAGCGCAGGCAAGATGCGTCTGGACGCGCCGGACTATGTGTTCGTGCTGGGGCTGGCCGAGGGGGAATTCCCGGCCGCGCCCGGCGAGGTGGGTCTGCTGACCCACGCCGACCGCGATGCCCTGATGGCGCAGGAGATCGACCTGCCCGACTGCTTTGAGAACCGTGTGGTGCGTGAACAGGTCTGCTTCTACAAGGCCCTGACCGCTCCTGCAAAGGGGCTGTGGCTCAGCTGGCCCAAGGGGCAGGGGCAGACCCTCTGCGCTGCGCTGGAACCCCTCGTGGAAGCACTGGCCCCTGCTGCCCCGGAGCTGGAACTGACGGACCTTGCGGCCACCCCTGCAGATGGGCTGGACTGTCTGGGCGGCGGCTGGCCCCTGACGGAGACCGAGCGTGCCAGCCTGACAGAAGCTCTGCACACCCCCGGCGAGACCGAGCCGCAGGGCCTTGCCCTGCTGCGCCGGATGGCCGACACGGCCCCCCGGCAGGTGCATGACCTGCCTGCGCTGGAAGCGCTGCTGGGGCGGAAGCTGCGCATTTCGCCCAGTCAGCTGGAAAAATATTATACCTGCCGCTACGGCTACTTTTTGCAGTATGTGCTGGGGCTCAGGCCCCGCCGCCGGGCCGAGCTTTCCGCCGACCAGAGCGGTACCCTGATGCACTGGGTGCTGCAGATGGCGCTGGACCCTCACCCCGGCCCAGACAACCCCATGGCGGCACTGCAGCCCTTTATGGAGCTGGACGATGAAGCCATGGCAAGCCTTGCCGCGCTGCTGGTGGACGAGTACGCCAAGCGCTATCTGCCCGAGGATACCGCCCGCTTTGCCTATCTGCTCTCCCGCCTGAAAAAGAGCATGACGAGCCTGCTGCTCTACCTGCGGGATGAGCAGCGGCAGTCCAGCTTCAAGCCCGTGGCCTGTGAGCTGAAGATCGGCCGGGGCGAGGATGCCGTGCCTGCCCAGGTGTATCACCTGTCGGACGGGCGCACCGTCCAGCTGGTGGGCACCGTGGACCGTGCCGACGAGTGGGTGGAGGAGGACGGCACCCGCTGGGTGCGGGTGGTGGACTACAAGACCGGCACCAAAAAGCTGGACCTGAAGGAAGTCTACTGCGGTCTGGACTGCCAGATGCTGCTCTACCTGTTCAGCCTGACCCGGGATAAAAGCGGCCGCTTTACGGGGGCGGAACCGGCAGGTGTGCTCTATCTGCTGGCCGACCCGGCCCCTGAGACCACCACCCGCGAAAAGGCGGCCCACAGTGTGGAATACAAGCTGGACGGTCTGGTGCGGGACGAGCAGAAGCTGTTCGATGCCATGGATGCCGGAGAGACCGGCAGATACCTGCCCTTCTCCTATTACAAAGGCGCGCCCAGCCCCTACCAGAAGGACAAGCGGGCAGACATCGCCAAGCTGAACCGCATCCAGCTGCATCTGGATGATCTTGTGACCCGGATGGGCCAGCAGCTCTATGAGGGGCAGATCGCCGCCGAGCCGCTGGTCACGGGCCGGAGTCCCTGCCAGTGGTGTGATTACGGATTTGTCTGCTGCCACGAGACCGGCATCGGGGAGCGGGCGCTGGAGGCCCCCGCAAAGCCCTTTGAGGCTCCCGGGCAGCCCGAAGAGGGAGAGGAGGAACAGGCATGAGTGAACCCAAGTGGACCCCCGCCCAGCGGGCCGCCATCGAGGACCGGGGCGGCGCGCTGCTGGTGAGCGCGGCGGCGGGCAGCGGCAAAACGGCTGTTCTGACGGAGCGGGCTGTCCGGCTTATCACCGACCCGGAGCATCCCGTGGATGCGGACCGTCTGCTCATCGTCACCTTTACCAATGCGGCGGCGGCAGAGCTGCGGGCCCGCATCGGGCAGGCGCTTCTGAAGCGCAGCCAGGCGGAACCCGGCAATGGCGCGCTGCGCCGCCAGCGGATGCTGCTGCAGCGCGCCCCCATCTGCACCATCGATGCCTTCTGTCTGGACCTGCTGCGCAAGCACTTTCAGGCGCTGGATATCCCGCCGGACTTTTCCCCCGCAGACCCCGGCAGTGTGGAGCTTCTGCGGGCCTCTGCCCTGAGCGAGACGCTGGAAAATGCCTACCGCGACCCGGATTTCTGCGCCTTTGCCGACCTCTACGGCAAGGGCCGCACCGACCGTGCGGCGGGCGAGACGATCCTGCATGTCTACGATTTCCTGCGCGCCCTGCCCGATTACGACAAAAAGCTGGACGAATTTCTGGCTCCGTGGCAGGAGGAAAATGGCTTTGCTGCCACCTGCTGGTATGATCTGCTGCTGGCCGAAGCCGCCCGCAGTGCCAGGGCGGCAGGGGAACTGTTCCGCGCCGCGCTGGCTGACTGCCCGGGCGACCGGGAGCAGGAGCTGGCCGATGCCGAGGAAAAGAAAATGCCCTCTGCCCGGGAAAAGGCAAAGAATGCCGTGCTGGAAAAATATACCGATGCCCAGGAACGGCTGGACAAGGCTGCCGCCCTGCTGGGCAGGGTGGAACAGCTGGCTGTGGCGGGGGAGTGGACCCCGCTTTACGATCTGCTGACCCCCTATGTGCTGGGCATGGAGGAGCTGCCCGGCCTGAAAGGAATGAAAAAGCGGCTGAACGGCGAACACAAAAAAGTCATCCGCACACGCGCCGATGAAGGCGTGGCCCTGTTTGCGCAGATCCTTGAGCTGATCCCCTGCAGTGAGGAGGAGGCAGAGGCAGACCGCAGGGCCGCAGAGCCCCGCCTGCGGGCCCTGTTTGCGGCGGTGCGGGATTTCGATGCCCGGTTCTCGGCCAAAAAGCGGGACCGGAAATTGCTGGAGTTCAGTGACTTTGAGCATCAGGCCCTCCGCCTGCTCCGTGACCCGGACGGCACCCCCACCGCGCTGTGCGGGGTCATCCGGCAGAACTACGCCGCCGTGATGGTGGATGAATACCAAGATACCAACGCCCTGCAGGATGCCTTGTACCGGTGCCTTGCATCCCCGGCGGGGGACGACCTCTTCCTGGTGGGAGATCTGAAGCAGAGCATCTACCGCTTCCGGCAGGCAGACCCCAGCATCTTCCGGGAAAAACTGGACAGCTGGTCCGCCCTGCCCGGCAGCGCAGCGCGGCCCCGCCCGGCAGAGGGAGCCCCCGGCACCGATGCCATGCTGGCGCTGGATGCCAACTTCCGCTCGGCTCCGCAGGTGGTGGAAGGGATCAATTTCCTGTTTGAGCGGCTCATGTCCCCGGAACTCGGCGACACGGCCTACGGCGACGGCCAGCGGCTGGTCTGCGGGGCACCCGGGGAATACACGGGCAGCGTGGAGGCGCATTTCCTGCCCGATGACACCGCCGAAACGGACGCGGGCTGGATCGCCCGGCGCATCGAGGAGATGGTGCAGAGCGGTGAGCCGGTGCGGGACGGCAGTGCCACCCGCCCGGTGCAGTACGAGGACTGCTGCATCCTGCTGGCGGCGCGCATTGATTTTCCGGCCTATGTGGAAGCGTTGACCGCCCGGGGGATCCCGGTGTATGCGGATGCCCGCGAAAACCTGCTGGATGCCCCCCACATCCGGCCCCTCATCGCCCTGCTGAAGGTCATTGACAACCCGGCGCAGGATATCTATCTTGCCGCCGCCATGCTGGGCCCGCTGTTCGGTTTCACCGATGACGACCTTGTCCGCCTGCGGGCCAGAGCCGAAGAGATCCAGAAGCAGCAGGGGGAAAACGCCCCCCAGCGCATCAGCCTCTACGGCGCGCTGCTGCTCACCGTGAACAGCGGGGAGGACACCCCTTTTACTGGAAAAGTCCGGGCGTTCTATGCCCGGCTGACCGAACTGCGACGGATGGCCCGCAGTGCCCCGGCAGAACAGCTGCTGGAGGAGATCTTTGCTTCCACCGGCAACCTTGCCGCACTGGGCGTGATGGAAAACGGTGCCCGCCGCCGGGAGGATGCCCGGCGGTTTGCTTCCTTCTGCGCCGGGGCCGGTTCCGGCGGCATCTCGGCGCTGGTGCGGGCCATTGACGCTGCGGCGCTGGCAGGCTCCACGGGGCAGGATATCGTGCCCGGCGGCTCCCGCCCCGGCTGTGTGACCGTGATGACCATCCACCGCTCCAAGGGCCTGCAGTTCCCGGTGGTGTTCGTGGCCGACACGGCCCGGCGCTTCAATGCCGCCGATACCCGCCAGCCGGTGCTCCTGCATCGGATGTATGGGGCGGGCCTGCGCCTGCGCCCCGAGGAGGGCGAGGGTGCATACAAGACAGCGGCCTACACGGCGCTTTCCAATGTCCACGCCGCCGAGATGCGCAGTGAGCAGATGCGCCTGCTCTATGTGGCGCTGACCCGCGCACAGGATAAGCTCATCCTGACCGTGCCGCTGGGCATCGGAAAGACCTCCAACCCCTTTACCAGAGCGGCGGCCTTCCTTGAAGCCGGGGCGGGGCAGACGCTCTGCCGACAGGCGAACAGCTTTGCCGACTGGCTCCGCGCGGCCCTGCTCGTCCACCCCAACGGCGGCCCTCTGCGCCGGCTGGCCGAGGATCTGGAACTGCCCTTTGCAGATACCGGGAGCACCATCACCCTGACGGTGCAGCAGGCGCTGCCCGAGGGCGTGGAGCCGCCCGACCCGGAACTGGAGGAAAGACCGCTGGCCCAGGCAGACCCGGCCCTGACCGAGGCACTGCGGCAGGGCTTTGCCTGGCAGTACCCGGCGGCGGAGCTGGCCCAAGTGCCCGCCAAGGTCAGCGTGACCGGCATCGTCCACAAGGCAGAGCAGACCACGCTGGAGCGCCCGGGCTTTCTGGCAAAGGACGGCCTGACCGCCGCCGAGATGGGCACGGCCCTCCACGCCTTCCTGGAGCACGCCGATTTTATGGCTCTTGCAGCGGCAAAACAGGCGGGCACGCTGGAAACGGCGATTCCCGCCGAGCGTGACCGGCAGGTGGAAGCAAAGCTCACCGCGCCCGAAATTGCGGAGAAGCTGGATGCAAAGCGAATCCGCCGCTTTGTGGAGAGCGAAGCCTTTGCGCGCATCTGTGCCGCAGATGAGGTACTGCGGGAGCTGGACTTTATCACGGCCCTGCCTGCCGCCGAGGTGCTGGCCGCTCAGGGCACTGCCCCCGCCGACAGCGCTGCCGTGGCACAGGCAAAGGTGCTGGTGCAGGGCATCGCTGACCTGGTGCTGGTGTTCCCGGACCACCTGGAACTGCTGGATTACAAGACGGACCGCCGAAAATCCGAAGCGGACTTCCTTGCCGCCTATCGCGCCCAGCTTGACCTCTATGCTCTTGCCATCAGCAAGCGCTTTGCCCCGAAACCGGTGACCTATAAGGGCATCTATTCACTGGAACTGGGGAAGCTGATTGAAGTCAAGTGATGCTCTGTCCAACCTCTCCGTCATTGCTGGCGTGCGTTAGCGCGACTGAGAGATTTGATCCGTCTCAGAATATTTTTCCCTGAAATCGCGTAAAAGTGCTTGACAGGGCTTTGTGGGTGTGGTAAACTGTTCCGGTAAAGAAAGCAGCTACGGCCTGTGCCGCGCTCGCCTTGTGGGGTCGGAATCCCCGGGCTATACCCAAACACGGTTCGATTCTTTGAACGAACTGCGCTTTTGTGTGAAATTTCGCGCGGCTGTCCTGCAAATGGGCGGCCGCGTTTTCTATGCCAAATATTGCAACACTATGGATTATTGTTTGGAGGTGCATTCATTATCGCTACCGCTGGAAAGTCGAAGGAACTGGAGATCAACGGTCAGATCCGTGATCGTGAAGTTCGCCTGATCGGTGCCGATGGCGAGCAGAAGGGCGTTGTGTCCATTCAGGTGGCCATGCGCGCTGCAGAAGAAGCCGGGCTCGATCTGGTCAAGATCGCACCGCAGGCTACCCCGCCTGTGTGCAAGGTGCTGGATTACGGCAAATACCGTTTTGAACAGCAGAAGAAGGAGAAGGAAGCCAAGAAGAACCAGAAAGTGGTCGAGGTCAAGGAGACCCGCCTTTCGCTCAATATTGACACCAACGACTTCAACACCAAGCTGAACCAGACTGCCAAGTTCCTGGCCGCTGGTCACAAGGTGAAGGCTTCGATCCGCTTCCGCGGCCGTGAGATGGCGCACAGTGCTCTGGGTGCTGACGTGCTGAAACGCTTTGCCGAGGCTCTGCCCCAGGCAAGCATGGATAAGCCGCCGGTGCTCGAGGGCCGCACGATGTCCATTCTGCTGATCCCGAAACCCAATAAGGACTAATTTTAGGAGG
>PPYF01385382.1_pt1 | contig 20976 bp, 20 predicted proteins | sample 1559871 | NCBI WGS metagenome assembly PPYF01 (sample SAMN08240021, study PRJNA423297) | Human gut metagenome, whole genome shotgun sequencing project.
AGGGGTTGCGAAGAATTTAATAATAAAGTATAACAGTTATTAAATTTCTTAAAACAGGTGAAATCTCAATCGGAATTTGACAAAGGTGTCCAGCTGTTCTAATTCTTGTTTCTTTTTTTCAATAATATTTTCTATTGATACAAGAATATCCGCTATTTTCCTTTGTTTTTCATATTCAGGCATAGTAAATTCGATTGTACTAAGTTCCCTAGCTGATAAATGTTTTACTGTGACAAATGATGTTTTATCTTCAATATTTTTCAATTTTTTCGACAACGCAAACCTTATGTATTCTTCATTTGTTTCTTTTTTTGCTGATATTTTACACACTCGCTGATTCAATAATGCATCTACACTTTTCCACCTGGCTATATTGAATTCTCCATCCATTCCAATTAGAAGATCTCCTTTATGCAAAAGATATTCTTTTGAATATTCTCCAGCATAAAATGTTTCTGAAAAACCTCTTTTTACATCTCGTATTCTAACTAATGGTGGATAAATTGGATTATCGGTAAATCTTTTAGAATCAAATGCATATCCATATTTTATATCGCATAAATCTAATAATCTCATTCCATTTTTCCCCACAAACCTGCATTATCTTGCAGTTTCATCTGCACTGCAAATATGAACAGCGAAAAATTTGCTCAGGCTATGAAGCGTCTATGGGATGTTTTTACATTGTTTTGATTAACCATTGCATACTGCATCGTGGTGTCGATTTGTTGATGTCCCAGCAGTTTCTGTACTTGCTCGATCGGCATCCCTTTATCTATGGCTCTTGTTGCCATAGTTCGGCGGAATTTATGCGGATGGATTCTCTCTAATTTCAATTCTCGTCCTAATTGTCTCAATCTTATTTCCACTCCACTGATTTTCAGGCGTTTATGCGGATCATTGAGCGTCACAAATAGTGCCGGATTATCGTCAGTCCGGCATTTTAAATAATTCTGTAAATGCAGTTTTGCTCTTGCATCAAAATATACCCTGCGTTCTTTATCACCTTTTCCATATACAATACATTCTCTTTCATTGAAATCAATATCTGCAATATCCAGATTTACCAGCTCACCGACTCTCATCCCTGTTGAAAAAAGTAAATCTATGATGGCAAGATCGCGTTTTTCTTTGCAATTATCACGCAAAATCTCAATACTCTCATCGGAAATGACTTCTTTTACTACCGTTTTCGTCTTGATTTTGTGGATACGTTTCACCGGACTTTTTAAAATATGATCCTCTTCCTCCAGCCATGAAAAGAAACTGGATAAATTGCGACGAATATTATCTATTGTCACTTTTCCACAGTTATTGATTTTCTGATAATCAATCAAATACTGCCGAATATCCTCCGTCGCAATCTGACGCAGTGGTATCGTGATTCTTTTCAGCATATGCTCAATCGTTACACGATAATATTGAATTGTCCTGTCTGAACACCCCTCAATCTGTTTTGCCGTCAAAAACATTTCCAGATATTTCTCATTTGAAATCTCTTCCTGTACCTGTTTCGCTTCATTCAAGTGATAAATCAGTACTTTCTGAAGCTTTTTCATCTGCATTACATTCAAAAATTCCGCCATATCATTTAAAATATTATAAATCTGATTTTCCATTTTTCTGCACTCCTGTTTTTGCAGAAAGTATAGCAGATTTTTCCTAAAGAATCTTATTTTCCTCGTAACATTCGAAAAGATATGATGGATTCTCATAATAAACGCTGCTGTTATAATCATCTATTTTCTCACTCAGAAAAGAATTGTAAACTTTAATCAGTGCGTCAATTGTTTCTATTTTTTCTTTTTCCGCAACCTGTTTTATAAGGCGTTTATAGACTTTTCCAATATCCCAGTATGTAGGGATTGCATACTGACATTCTCCAACATTATCAAAATTTCCCTGTTTAATCTGAGCTTCTTCAATAAAATCTTCACTTACCCGGTCAATGTTATCACTATGGTAAATATCCGCCAGATCATAAATCTTTTCCAGACGCTTCTTTCCCAATGTATTAACAACATCTGCCCTGGTATTTTTCGTTTTTCTTGCAATATAATCAATCAATGCACAGGTAAAAAATAAATCATTGTCCTTTCTGGATTCTCTTCCATTTTCCATCACTTAACCACCTCAAATCCCCTGTATTCCAGACATTTCAGTGCTTCTTTAGAGCAAAAGTTTATCTGATGTGTCGGATATTTAAACTTTGCCAGCACCCAGAACTGCTCTCTCGTGATCGAGCCATCCATATAATCAGAAACATAGTTGTAAATCTGATCATCTGCCATCGCTCCGATTACAATATCATAGTCATGTGTTTTTCCTGCCCGACAATTAATAATGAAATCCAACCATTCATCTGTCATTTCCCGGAAATCTTTGATTTTTAACGAAGAATCTAAACGCACATCATAAATAGAAACAATCTTAGTATCATAACGTTTTGCCCATCTCTGAGCCTGTTCTTTGATAATCGTACAATAAAAACCTGTCCCAAAATCCTTCGTGTTGCGTCCCTTTCGAATTTCCGGATGTTCCACTGCCATATATCCACCATGATATACTGTCATTTTTGCCATTTCATCACCCTTTTCATCCAAAATACTTCTGCATCAGACTGTCAAATAATAACTGCGTCTCTTCTAAGGATTTTTGAATCTTAGATTTTGATTTGTCAACTTGATCTTTCATCTCAACAAACTGTTTTTGTAACTCAATATCTGGTACATAAATTCTAATACTCTGTAACTCTTGTGCATTGATATTGGCTTGATTTACAGCTCCCTTTGCCATAGAACGTAAAATATCTTTTAATGCTTCAAGGTTCATATATTGCGACAATACTTCTGGCAATATTTTTTCATTAAGTCTTACGCGAATAATATACCCTGCAATAACCATATCATCTGGCAAATCAAATACAGCAGTTTTTCCAACCAGATCAATACTATTAGTTCTGTTAAACAGAACATCGCCTTTTCTAACTACACACTTTTCTACTTCATCATCCGAAATATCAATATATTTCAAATCATTCAAATCCAAGTGTCCATCAGCAGTTAGATTGTTCATTCTCAAATAAGGATATTTACCACCCTCAACTGCCGGTTTGCTTGTACCATATCTAACTTCTGTAACGATATCACCTATAGTTACAACTTTCCATCCTTTAGGGTTCCTAATAGGATCCCCAAACATCTCTGCAAATCGGGATTTGACCAAGGTGTCCAGCTGCTTTAACTCTCGTTTTCTTAAGCCAATCACATTTTCAACTTTCTTGAGTTTATCAACTATATCCATTTGTTCATTATGAGACCCGATAGTAACATAAATTTTTTCCATGCCTTGTCTTGTAATTTGCGGTTGTGCCGACCCGCTAATCACATTATTAAAATTGTAATGTTTAAGACAGTAATATAAATATTCCATATATATATCACTTCTCATATCATCTAAACACATTGCATTTCCTGTTACATAAGATTTAGGAACCGTTATATTTATTGTTCCACAGGTTGCTCCTCTACAGGTAACTGTAATAACTGGGTTCTTATGATTAAATTCACTATAATACCCAATTATTCCATTTGCACCATAAACAGGATAACCATTCTCGAGTAATTCGCTTGTCGGAATAGTTTTCCACTGCTTAGGATTGCATATATCAGTTAATTTAATTTTTTCCATCCTATTTTCTCCTACAACCCCACATTTACCTTGCAGTTTTATCTGCACTGCAAATATGAATTTCTCGCCCTTTACCTTAAAAAATAATAAATAAAGGCATCTCTGTTTTACTGTTTCTTGTTTCCATGTACATACTTTCTTTCAGAATAACATTTTTCAGTTCCTTGTGCAAGCCGTTTCCTTTGTTTTGTTGCGGTTGCTTATTGTTTATGTTGTCTTTTTAATATTTTTCATTTTCTATTGATTTAAAAAGAGTTATATGTTAGTATAGTGGAAAAGCATATTTTCTTAACGTTCTTGGCATTGTGCCGTCTATTAATCTATTTCACATTTCGAAAATTCATGCTTTTCTTTCAAATTAATAAAAAAGCAGGAATTTCAAATGTTGACCGATTAGCAGACTGCATATCTACCGCATTTTTGTACACTCCTGCCAAAGGAGGTACTGTCGGTGATCCAAAGCTAGAACTGGAAGTTCTGACACTGAATATCAATGAGGGACACAATAAAGAACTGATGGAACAATGTCAAACTTTAAAAGAATATGCACAATATGTAAATCTTGTACGCAAATACACGAAAGATTTTGAATTAAACGAAGCGGTTGAACTGGCTGTCAATGAATGTATACATGACAACATTCTTTCCGACTTTCTTCGTGCAAACAAAGCAGAGGTGATCTCCATGAGTATATTTGAATATGATAAAGAACTGGAAGAACGCAAACTCCGTAAGGCGGAATATGAGGCTGGGGTAGCTGATGGTATCAAAATAGCTACCGAAAATATTAAAAGGGAAGATGCTCTTTCCTTAGTTGATCTTGGCTTGTCTGTTGAGCAAATTGCTACTGCTTTAAAAATTGATTTAAAAACCATTCAAAAATGGATTGAGCAAAACCCACAAAGTTAATTTTACACTCGTGGGATTTGCTCTGTTGATATTCTATATTTTAGCTGTGTGGAGCGTGAAAATCACTTTGCTACACAGTAATCTCGATCTGGTTGCCTTCGATTCCCACTACGCAACTCTCGTAATATCCGTCTCCGGTTATCCGTGGACCGCTGATGATTTCATAGCCATCTTCTTTTAATTTTGCTGTCAACTCATCTACTTTTTCTTTGCTTCCGACGCTGAATGCAATGTGAATATATCCGGTCTGTGTCAGGGCTTTCGGAGAATCCTGCATCTGCGGCTTATTCATAATTTCCAGTCTTGCCCCATCGTCAAAGGAAAGGAAGTAAGAGCGAAAGTCTGTTTTCGGATTGTAATAACCAGCGTTTGCTCTGGCATTCAGATAGATTTCAAAAAATGTTTTTGTTTTTTCGAGATCTTTTACATACATTGCGATATGTTCTATTTTCATGCCATCTCATCTCCTAACATTTTTTCAAGTTCTGCCATGCTCTCCTGTACTTCTTTTTCCAGTGCCCGTAAATTTGCCATAATCTCAGATGTTGACGGATATTCTACCGGAATGTATTCTATTTCTTTGTATTTGTTGATGGAAAGGTCATAGGCATTGTCTACGATTTCCTGTTTTTCTACAAAAAATGACTGGTCAGTTCGTTTACGGTCATTTTCTGCTTCCAGATTTTTAAATCTTGCGATGATATCCGGAATATCGTTTTCTTTGACTTCGGAACGTTTGTCATCCAGGCTGCGTCCATCTGCTTTCATATCATAGAACCACACTTTGTCTGTTCCGCCATGCCCGGTTTTCGTAAAGATCAGGATCGCTGTAGAAACTCCGGCATATGGTTTGAACACACCGGACGGCATGGAAATCACTGCTTCCAGTCGCTGTTCTTCCACGATTGCTTTCCGGATATCTTTATGGGCTTTGGACGAACCGAAAAGTACGCCATCCGGTACGATGCACGCACATCTTCCGCCTGTTTTTAACATTCTTACAAACAGTGTCAGGAAAAGGAGTTCTGTCTTTTTGGTTTTGCAGACTTTCAGAAGATCTGCCGATACAATATCATAATCCAAGCTTCCTTTGAATGGTGGATTTGCCAGGATCAGGCTGTATTTTTCTTTATCTTCGTTCTGGTCGGAAAGACTGTCTCGATATTCGATATTCGGATTGCTGACACCGTGTGTCATCATGTTCATTGCTCCGATACGCAGCATCGTTCTGTCCATATCGTAGCCGTGGAACATATGATTCATATAGTGTTCTTTGTTTTTTGCATTAAACAGAACTTCTGCTTTTTTCTTCTTTCGAAGGTATTCACTGGACTCTACCAGGAATCCGGAGGTACCGCAGGCCGGGTCGCAGATCAGATCATCGGCTTTTGGATCCATCATTTCTACCATCATTTTTATAATATGACGCGGTGTACGAAACTGTCCGTTTACACCGGCAGTTGCCAGTTTTGAAAGCAGATACTCGTAAATATCTCCCCGAACATCTTCACTTCTTAACTGCTCCATTTTTTCGTAGATTTCATCCATGGCAGTCACGATCTTATCCAGCATGACCGGTGTCGGCACTTTAAAGATCGCATCTCCCATATATTTTGCATAGGCACTCTCTTTATCTCCATGAAGATTTTTGATAAACGGGAACACATTTTCCTGCATATTTGCATACATTTTCTGAGCCGGAAAATCGTGAAATACGCTCCACTTGAGCTGATTCCCCGGAACTTTTCTGTCTCCGATTGTTACGTTTTCTTCGAATATGCTTTTATACGGCAGACCTAGCATAATGCTTTCTTTCATATGTACGTTATCTGAATCATCCAGATCGCGGATAAACATGAGATAGGTCATCTGCTCAATCACATCGAGCGGATTTGTCAGTCCGCCTGTCCAGAAAATTTCCCACAAACCGTCTACTTTATTTTTTAATTCCCCTGTAACCATATTTTTTGTTTTCCTTCCTTTTCATTCTATATATTGTCAAGCGGATATTCGCAATCCGCTTTGCTACTTGCTCATAACATTTAAGGCTCCGTCCGGAAAATTTCATTTAAATTATCTACCTGATAATTATACGGTTTTCGTCTATTTTTCGCAACAAGCGAATATTCTTTTGACAAGCTTCCGTTTCTCTGCATATAATAAATGCACAGAGTTAGTTATAACTAACTTCATAAAACTACAGGTACTGCTATGTGATACCTGCAACAAGATTCTGAGGGAATCTGCTCACTGTTCTGCAAAAGCGGGCATATTCTTTAAAGAAGTGGAAAAGGGGAAGTATTTTATGATACAGAAACACAAAAAGCAGCCACTAAATTTTCTTAAGTACATTGGTCCGGGACTTCTGGTCACGGTCGGTTTTATCGATCCCGGGAACTGGGCTTCGAACATTGCCGCCGGTTCCGGGTATGGCTATCAGCTTCTGTGGATGGTCACGCTCTCCACGATCATGCTGATCCTTCTGCAACATAATGCCGCCCATCTCGGCATTGTTACCGGACTTTGTCTTTCGGAGGCTGCCAGCACATACATCAACCGAATTCTCAAGAACATCATTCTGTCTACGGCAATGCTTGCTTCGATTGCCACAGCTATGGCGGAAATCCTGGGCGGTGCAATCGCTCTGCAGATGCTTTTTTCAATCCCGATCAAACCAGGCAGTCTGCTGATTCTCGTGATCGTTTTGTTCTGTACGTTTACCAATGCCTACCGGCGGATTGAAAAATTGATCATTCTTTTTGTCTCGCTGATCGGATTTTCATTTTTATTTGAGATCTGCATCGCAGGAATCGACTGGAAACAGGCTGCCATCGGCTGGGTAAAGCCTTCGTTTCCTGCCCATTCCATGCCGGTCATCATGAGTGTGCTCGGTGCGGTTGTGATGCCGCACAATCTGTTTCTGCATTCTGAAATCATTCAGAGCCGCCAGTGGTCTCTTGCGGATGATGCTGTAATTCAAAAGCAGCTGAAATATGAATTCCGTGACACGCTGTTTTCCATGATCATTGGCTGGGCGATCAACAGTGCCATGATCCTGATGGCGGCAGCAAGTTTTTATCAGAATGGAAATGGAACGACTGTTGACGATCTTGCAGTCACCGGTTCTATGCTCGCTCCTCTGCTTGGGAATATGGCATCACTGGTCTTTGCAGTCGCTCTGCTGCTCTCCGGGATTTCTTCAAGCATCACAGCCGGAATGGCAGGCGGTACGATTTTTTCCGGTATTTTTAACAAGCCTTATGATACTTCCGGTAAAGAAACAAAACTGGGGATTCTGGTGACAATGGTTCCGGCTGCCGTGATCATTTTGTTTATTTCTTCGCCGTTCCAGGGACTCATCTATTCACAGATGCTACTTGCCGTTCAACTCCCGATTACGATCTTCACACAGATCTGTCTGACTTCTTCTAAAAGGGTAATGGGCAGATATGCAAACAGTAGACGCCTGAATATCGTTCTGTGGATTACCGCTCTGACCGTAACTTTTTTAAATATCGGGCTTTTTATAACAGGTTTTTAGTATTTTATTATTGTAGCCTCGCCTAAATTATGTTAATATTTGGTTTATAGTGTCATTTTGAGTCGCTGACACTGCACTGTGTTAAAGTCTCAACTGACAAACAATCCGTACAAAGACTGCTTCGACTGCTCTTCCGTACGGAACGTTAATCATAAACCGGATGTTTCATTTTCCGCATATGTGAATGACAACATCAAACTGCAGAAACTTAGGGAGGATTTAAAATGGATGTAACACAGATTCTAATGTTGATCACAATCCTGGTCTACCTGGCTGCGATGGTAGGTATCGGTGCGGTTCTGGCAAAACAGAATCAGACCACAGATGACTTCTATCTCGGCGGACGTACACTGGGACCGCTCGTCACCGCCATGAGTGCCGAGGCCTCTGACATGAGCAGCTGGCTGCTGATGGGACTGCCTGGCGTTGCTTACCTGTCCGGTACGGCTGATGCAACGTGGACTGCAATCGGACTGGCAATCGGAACTTATGTAAACTGGCTTGTTGTTGCCAAGAGACTCCGTAATTATACGCATGTCTGCGGAAACTCTACGACACTGCCTCTGTTCTTTTCCAACCGTTACAGAGATAACAAACGTATTCTTTCCGTAATCGCAGCACTGCTGATCATCATTTTCTTTGTACCTTATACGGCTTCCGGATTTGCAGCCTGCGGCAAGCTGTTTGCAAACCTGTTCGGAATGGATTATCTGCCGGCAATGCTGATCAGTGCGATCGTTATCGTAGCTTACACCACACTGGGCGGATTCCTCGCAGCAAGTACGACAGACTTTGTCCAGAGTATTGTTATGACGATCGCGATCGTTGTTGTATTTGGTTTTGGTATCAGCAAAGTCGGCAGTTTCAGTGCCGTTATGGACAATGCAAAATCCATGGCCGGATACTTCAGCCTGACGCACACGCACGATGTCGCTACCGGAACAGCTTCTCCTTACAGTCTGCTGCAGATTTTCTCTACACTGGCATGGGGACTTGGATATTTCGGTATGCCTCACGTACTGCTTCGTTTTATGGCGATCGGTGATGCAAACAAACTGAAACTCTCCAGAAGAGTTGCAACCGTCTGGGTTGTGATCTCCATGGCTGTTTCCGTATTTATCGGTGTGATTGGAAATGCTATGACAAAAGCCGGTGTCCTGCCGACTTTAAAAGATCCGGAAACCACCATTCTGGTTGTTGCAGATCTGATCTCCAAACATGGTGTTCTGGCAACGATCATTGCCGGACTGATCCTCGCCGGTATCCTGGCAGCTACCATGTCAACTGCGGACTCTCAGCTACTCGCTGCTTCTTCCAGTGCTTCTCAGAACATTCTGAAAGAAGTATTTATGAAAGACATGAGCGAAAAGACCGGTATGCTGATCGCACGTATCACCGTTCTTGTTATCGCACTGATCGGTGTATTTATCGCACGTAACCCGGACAGCTCAGTTTTCCAGATCGTATCCTTTGCATGGGCAGGCTTTGGTGCTTCCTTTGGACCGCTTGTTCTGCTGGCACTGTTCTGGAAACGCTCCACATTCCAGGGTGCTCTCTGCGGAATGGTCAGCGGCGGCGTTATGGTATTTGTATGGAAATTCCTGATCCGTCCGATGGGCGGTGCACTTGGTATTTACGAACTGCTTCCTGCATTTCTTCTTGGTCTTGCAGTAAACGTAATCGTAAGTCTCCTGACACCGGCTCCTTCCAGAGAAGTTCAGGATGAGTTCGATAAAGTAGCTTCTATGAAGTAAAAGAATATAAAAAACAAAATCCTGAAAACACAATAGGATGCCAGAGTCAAAAGACCTGTATTTCATGGAGTTTTTCCATTTAATACAGGTCTTTCTTTTTCTGATAAAACCAGCTTATCATTTCTGCTTTTACCAGAAGACAGGGGGAAAAATGTTATTTAAGGATTATCTTTTTACAAAATATTCTTCATACCATACCAGGAAGGTATAGATCGTCCATACTTTTCTCCAGTTATCGGAATTGCCTCCTACATAGTCATCGAAAATCTCGTTGATCGCATCTACATCAAAGAATTTCTCTGCGATCTCACTGTGGAACAGACGCTGTACATCCTGATTGTATCTTGCATCGGCCATCCAGATACGAATCGGCACAATGAATCCCAGTTTCTTACGGAATGCGATCTCTTCCGGGAGTACTTTTGCTGCTGCGGTACGGAATGCCACTTTGTTCTGCTCTTCGTTGACTTTAAAACGGGACGGCATTCTTGATGCAATATCAAAAATCCGGCGGTCTGTAAGCGGCATACGGATCTCCAGCCCTGCTGCTGTACTCATCTTATCTACATTCAGATAGATATCGCCTTCCAGCCAGATCTGAATATCAACATCGGACATTTTTGTAAGCGGATCAAGACCTTCCGTCTCTTTGTAGATTTCATGCGTAAGATTGATCGGAAGAACTTCCGGATTGTAGTGTTTGAGGATTTTCTTCTTTTCATCTTCCTTCATGATGTTTGTATTGCCGACATAAAATGTCTTCAGATTTTCACCGTAACGTTCTGCATTGCGGTACATATTGTAACCACCGAAGAATTCATCCGCACCTTCTCCGGAATAGCAAATCTTCGTGTGTTCTGCGGTTGCATTGCAGGCAATGGTAAATACGATCGCAGATGCATCTCCAAGCGGCTGTTCCATATTGTACATAACATATGGTACGATATCAAAATACTGCTGTGGTGTGATCTTGCAGACAGAATGTTCTCTTCCGAGAAGTTCCGCTGTCTTTTTTGCAAGACGTGACTCATCAAATCGTTCTTCATCATAACCGCAGGAATCGGACATCTTTGCATCTGACATTGCCAGTACATAGGAAGAATCCACCCCACTTGACAGGAAAGATTCTACGGTTTCGTCCTCTGTCTTTACTTCCGGCATGATGGATTTCAGCGTAGAATGGATCTCATCTGCCCAGTCTTCCAGAGATTTGCTCTCGTCCGGCTGAAACTTTGGAGTCCAGTATCTGTGAATTTCCACTTTTCCATCCTTCCAGATCAGATAACGTCCCGGCAGAAGCTTTTTCAGACCTTTGAAAAAGGTATCCTCACCGGCACCATAGGTCAGGCTCATATAGATCTGGAGCATCTCTTCATTCAGCTCTTTTTTAAATCCCGGCTGTCCGATGATGTCACGGATCATGGTGCCGTACAGAAGTTCACCGTCTTCTGTCTGGTAATAATAGAACGGTTTTGTTCCAAACTGATCTCTTAAGCAGAACAGCTTTTTCTCCTCTTCATCCCACAGGGCAAAAGCAAACATACCATAGATATGGTCTGCCATCTCGCCTCCCCATTTCTGGTATGCTTTTACCAGAATTTCCTGCTCTTTTTCTTCTCTTGGCAGTGCTGCATCGACTGCCAGTTCCTCACAAAGTTCTTTCCAGTTGCGAATGTGTCCACGATAGGTTTTTACAGTGATCATTTGTGCTTCCTCTCTTTTATAGGTTATTGAAATTTCTCTGTTTTTCGACTTTTTTCATCATAATTCTTTCACATTTTATCACACTGGATGGGTGGTTGTAAATTTTTATTTAACCAAATCAGGTAAGTCCCCTGCTTCAATTGCGAAAAGTAATAAGCAGTGGGTGGGGAGCACGCTCATTTTACTATCCGTTCTGACACCGCAATATTACTGTTCCAGAGTCATATCTTCTGGCAGCTCTGTAAGTCTTCTGGCTTCTTTCTCGTCAAATCCTTCCCTGCGCAGATTTTTATATACCAGTATTTTTCCTTCTATTTGTCCTTCCATTTGTCCCTTCTCCCATCCTATTTTTTCTAATCTTTCTGCTACATCACACATACTGTGCACTCCTTCCTTCTTTTTGCCAAAAATTCTTTTATACCTTGCATCTCCGGTCATGACCTGCAAAAGTTTCAGCACTTCATCTACGTGCTGTATTTCTGTCGGATCATCCGGTATATAATTCTTGTTTTTTCTTTTGTTCACAAAGAAATTTGCAACGATTCGAAAATCACTTTGAAAATAACTGATCTGCTCTTCACTCAGCCAGGCGATCTCGAATACTTTTATCTGATAATCACTCACAAATTCATCCAGACCTGTTGGTATTTCCATCAGCGATTTTATATTTTTTCCGCTTCTCCAATGTCTGTCCGTTCCAAAATACAGCACGATTGTCACTACCGGCAAAATCTTGCTTCTTTCCTGCTGCAGTTGGCTGCGGTACGCCGCACCATCATACCCTATAATGCGAAACGGCATGTTTTTCTCAATCCTACTCTGATTTTCAATCCCACAGACTGCAAGCTGTACTTCTTTTTCTTTCCAGTATTTTGCCACATCTCTTTCCAGTTCATGCATTTTCTCATCGTCTGCTTTATATTGCGAATGAACGGATATATTTTCCAGTGCTTCCGGCAACACTCTCTGCTCACCCTGAAACAGTAATCCGTTTATAATATCCGCAAACACATCATTATAATCTTCCAGTATCTTTTCCGTAATGTCTTTTTCTCCCATAGGCTTCGCTCCTTTTCTTCTGTTTTGGGCACGAAGCTGCTATGGTTGCATGATTCCTGTTTCTGCCGCTTCGTGCAGGTCTCTTTTCTGGATTTTCCTGCCGAACGGCAATGAATTTAGATTTGTTTTAGAACCTTTATGTAGTTATGACAACTCTCTGTGTGATGTTTGTCAATGTTTTTGTTTCTTTCTGGGTATGTAAACAATTTTATAAGAAGACATCACAACCTTTTTCTCCCAATCAATATCTGCGAATTGAAAAAGCCTGCCGCATCCTCTGCGGCAGGCTTTTTATCAGATTTTATTTTTACTTATCTTTTTTTCAATCCATCCCCAGAGTTTATACATGAAGAATCCCCAGATCAGGAACAGTGCAATGAGCACCCTCATGGAAACCGGTGATGTGTAGCAAGATCCATCTAGATATTTTGCAAACTGTGGAATGTCCGCATAATAATATGCCCCTGCTCCAAAGTCCAGGCCATCGATCAATCCCAGACCATTTGCCATGATATAAACGGCTGCAATGATCGTCAGCACCAGAACGGTATAATTTACCATCGAAAACAGATTTTTCTTTTTTCCTGTTTTTTTCTTCATAGCCCTGCATCTCCTTATAATGCCAGATTTGGCAGTGGGAAAAATTTTCCGCTTAAGAGCAGATAGACTGCTGCAAAAGTCAGAACAATGTTAAACAACTGCCCAACCACATAAAGTGTCAGTGGCTTTCCGCCCTGGAACTGTTCTTTGATCTCACGGAAATTTGTTTCCAGTCCGATACTTGTAAATGCCAGAACAAATGCCCAGTTTTTATACTGATCCAGTACACTGTTGATGGATGAAACCGTCTCTTTTCCGAATGCCGGAACTGCTATAAAAGATGCGATTAAGGAAGCGGCAAAAAATCCAAGGATAAATTTCGGAAGTCTGTACCAGATTTCGGATACCCCGATTTTTCTGCTGCTTTCTCCGTTATTTTCAACTTTTGTTGCAAAAAATACTGCAACTGCAAATGCGATAAATCCGATCAGGATATTCTGGATGGATTTTACAAGGACTGCTGCTGTCTGTGCTGTCTCTCCAAGTGCAGTACCTGCTACGTTTACTGCTCCGGTTGAATCGACAGTACCACCGATCAGAGCACCGCCCATCAACTCTCCAAGACCGGTTACACGGATCAGTACCGGTTCAAATACCATCATCAGTACCGTAAAGATAATAGATATGGATACGGTCAGTGAAAGATCATTTTTCTTTGCTTTGCTTGCTGCGCCAACGGCGATCACAGCAGAAGTTCCGCACACAGAGGTTGCGGTTGCCAGGGTAATGACAAACGATTTATTGTCAATTTTTAAAACCCTGGTTCCGAACCACCACATGAAAAGAATAACGATTGGTGTTACGATCCATGCAATCCCCAGTCCGTAAAGTCCAAAATTAACAATATTGGAAAACAGTACGGAAAATCCCATGATCATCAGTCCGACTTTGATATAGAATTCTGTCTGGATCGCCGGCTTCAGCCATGCCGGTACTCCGATGGTGTTGGATACCAGAATTCCGATCAGGATTGCAAAAAATGCCCATTCCAGCCAGCGGTTCAAGGTATATTCGGCACTGATAAATCTTACCAGAACTGCCAGAAGAAACAGTCCCAGAAATGCCGGAAGGTATTTTTTAACGGATAATCCCTTCAGGTGGTTTCCAACAGTAAACAGTACTCCAAGTACAGCCACTGTCAGGATCAGTTTTCCGAAAAATCCTGCGTTTACCTGTTCAAAAAAACTTGTTCCATGACCCCAGGTGCTGAATTTTGCAGCGTTAAAATCAAATGCTCCTGTGATCACGGCCACAGCACCGACTGCGATGATGATAAATCCGATCCATACTGCCAGCCAATCCTCTTTTTTCCAAAGATCACTCAGACTGGATGTCTCTGTTGTTACGATATTCTCTGATGTCGCAGCTTCTGCCTTTCTTTGACTACTCATAATGATCTCCTCCTTCAAACAACTTGGGATCATTATATTCGTTCTCTTACTTTTCTTCTATGGAATATATGTTTTATTTTTTCCATAGGAATTTTTACTGACATTTTTCCATAACTGCGACTTTCACATCAGATGATATATTTCCGGTGAAAGATACAGCATTCCGCTGTCGTCCCCGGAGAGATATTCACAATCTCTTTCTAGTTCCATTGAGGAAACAAATTCAAGTCCACTTTCTGAATACTTGTAAGTATCCAGCTTATTCTCCAGCAAATGGTATACCTAGTCGTCATGTTTTACAAACTGGTGATCCATAATCTGCATGACACCCTGTGCTTCTTTAAATGGTATATATTCCGGAACGATCGTATAAAAACCTACCATCTGTTCTGTCAATACAGGCTCAACAGGCTCTCCCTCCCATGGCCACGGTGCGTCTTTATTTCCTTCATCCTTTAATTACATCACAACGCCTTCCAGCAATTCTTTGACAGAATCACTTGCTGCCTCTCCTTCTACTCTGATATCATAAGACGTACCTGACTGCTCATGGCGATACATATACGTGCACCTTCCGGAATCATTTTCCGGCATTACCGCATATTCTGCATTCTTTCTTTGTCGTACTTCCATTCTTCCGGATAATACACGGTAAATAAACTAAGTTTAAGTCTTTCCCTGCCCTGGAAGTCCTGATCCGGTTCTGTTTCTGTCTGAACGGTTGTTTCTGTCTGCATGACCGTTTCTGTCTGAACGGCTGTTTCTTTTTTTCTTTTTCATGGGTTCTTCCCTTATTTATTTTTTGTAAAAAACGGAGTCAGTAATTCTGCCACCTTACTGATCGGCATTGTCTGTAAGATCACTTTACCCGATCCTCTGACAACGGTATTAAAAATGCCTTCTCCGCCGACAAGCATATTTTTCACTTCCTGTTATGATTTACCATTATGTTCTTCACTGTTTCATAACTTCCCCCTTATTTTCTTCTGTCAAAAATCTGATCCAGTACCTCCATAATAGCATCAATACTGATCGGTTTTGCGATATGGGCATTCATTCCGGCTTCAAGAGCTTTCTTTTTATCTTCCTCAAACGCATTTGCCGTCATGGCAATGATCGGAATATTGGCTTTTTTATTGTTGTCAAGTGTGCGGATTTCTCTTGTTGCCATATAACCATCCATCTTCGGCATCTGAATATCCATCAAGATCGCATCATATCTGGATTCTTCTGCAGATCCCATTCTTTCCACGGCATCTGTTCCGTCTTCTACGGAATCCACAATAAGCCCTGCTTCCTCCATGATTGCAGCTGCGATCTCTCGGTTCAGTTCATTGTCCTCAACTAAAAGCACTCTTTTTCCGGCATGGTTATAATGTTTCTTTTCAACTGCTGCATCTTTTTCCGTCCCGACTGCCTGCTGCGTCAGTGCTGCTCTGAGTTTGGACATAAACAGCGGTTTGGATACAAACGCAGTAACTCCTGCTTCTTTTGCTTCCTCCGCAATATCCGCCCAGTCATACGCAGTAAGAATGATGATCGGTGTGTCATTTCCGATCACTTTTCGTATCCTTCTGACTGTTTCGATACCATTCATATCCGGCATTTGCCAGTCGATAATATATGCTTTGAATTCTTTTTTTATCTCGCAGGCTTCTTTTGCACGCAGTACAGCTTCTTTACCGGAAGTAGTCCAGTCTGCCAGCATTTCTATATCACGCAGCATCTTGCAGACACTCATACAGGTATTGGCATCGTCATCCACAACCAGTGCTCTGGCTCCCTGCAGTTCCGGAACCGATTTGTATTTTACCGTTTCGCCGGTAATCTTACATTCGATAGAAACAATAAACTCAGAACCTTTTCCGACTTCACTGTTTACCGTGATGGTTCCTCCCATCATATTGACAATGTTTTTGGAGATTGCCATTCCAAGACCGGTTCCCTGGATCCCGCTCTTTGTAACTGTCTGTTCTCTCGCAAATGCATCAAAGATATGCTCCTGAAATTCTTCTGACATCCCTATGCCATTGTCTTTCACACTGAACGAATAACTTGCATATCCTTCTTTGCTGCATGGATTTTCACTGACCCGGATATTGATCATACCGCCGACTGAAGTAAATTTTACTGCATTTCCAACGATGTTGAGAAGCACCTGATTCAGCCGAAGCTTATCAATGACAACATCCTCATGTACCACATTCTGCGTGTCTATATATAACTCCTGCTGTTTTGCCGCAATACTACCCTGAATAATAACCCTCAGATCATGGAAGACATCCGGAAGATGCACTTTGACTTCTTCCAGTTTGACATTACCGCTCTCGATCCGGCTCATATCCAGCACATCATTGATCAGACTTAAGAGATGACGGCTCGATATACTTATTTTTTTCAGATACTCCATCACCAGATCTTTATTATCAATATGCGTTGTTGCCAGAGCTGTAAATCCGATCACAGCATTCATTGGCGTGCGGATATCGTGTGAAATACTGTTCAGGAAATTTGTCTTCGCTTTGTTGGCATGTTCTGCTGCTGCCAGTGCATTTCTCAGCTCTCTCTCCTGCTCCAGTTCTTTCTCTTTTTCTTTCGTGATATCCCGGTTTGCCAGCAACACTGCCCTGATATTCCCGTCACTGTCAAAACGCTGCGGTACGATCACGGAAAGAAGCCATGTGCCCTTTTCCATCTGGCTTGTATAAGTCAGTGACTGCTGTCCCTTCAGCCGCTGTGCCACGGTGTCCATGTCAATAAATTCCAGAAAACCTTCCCGATACTCAGATGTCAGCATCTCATTTATATGATTTTGCTGAATCTTTTTGGATAAGATCTGATCTCCGGAAGGCATAGAAGTATCCCCGGAAGTCTTTATCATCTCTACTTTATCCTTTTCCAGATCAAACAGGACGATAGATGCGTATGCTGTACCGAGTGCATTGATGATCCTCATACGTTTCTGACTCTGTTTCAGCGTAACCTTTTCCAGATTACTCTTGATCAGCAAAAACAGCAGATATACAAGAATTGCCACAGCCGTGTACAATCCACAGACAACCGTCCGTGCCATAAATATCTGTGATGCCGGAAAGAATATATAGATCGCATATTCTTTCATTTTATCTTTATGGCCGTACCAGATCTTATGATCTGGTTTTATGCGGATAATCCCGCTTTCATTTCCTTCCGGCCTGCTGTTGTAATATTTCCGCATTTCCTGCATGGTCTTTCCAAGCAGTGTTTCCTGATTGGTACTGACAACCGTATCATCGAGGCATACCATGATCACACCATGCATATTGACCAGAAAATCTGAAAAAACAGATTCCAGTGTCATATCACCCAGTGTATTGCTGTTTTTTTCTGCATAGGCGATCACCAGACCTTCGGCATCCTGACGCGGCACAACTGCAAGATCATACTCCTCACGGTTCACCGTAATGCGTTCTGTGTAGGTTGCTTCCGGATGTTCCAGAACTTCTTTTACATAACCTTTGCCGATAATTTCATTCCATAGATTTTCCGAATCCAGATTCTGCTGTCCCTGAATCACTACATTCAGATTTTTATCAGATACAAAGGCACCGCTCAGTCTCTGTTCCGTAATGTATTCATCCAGATCCTGCTGTCCGTATTTATTAATTTTACTCAGATTTGTGCCCAGTTCCTTTGTTTTATCCAACAGCCGCACCAGACTTTTTACCCTGTCATTTGCCGTATAATTATCATAATCCTGCAGTTTATTTTTGGCAATTAAAGTTGTCTTATCCAGTGTCTCACTCAGCTCTCTTCGGTCTAATCCCGTAAAGATTCCCCATACGATCATCCCGACCAGAATCAACACGATCAAAAGGATTCCGGATATTCCCGGGCGTTTTTTACTTTTCATCGGAACCTCCTCTTATCACAACTTTCTCCGCATCAAGTCCATATTTTTCTGCAATACTGCCAATCGTACCATCTTCACTCATTTCTTTTATCAGCCCATTTATCTTCTGGGTAAGCTCCTCATGCGTCCCCTTTTGAAATGCAATGCCTATTTTTGAAATATAAGGACTTTCATCCAATAATCGATATTTGCCCTTTCCATTTATAATAAATTCATTCAGCAAAGCTTCATGTCCTGCAATCGCATCGACATATCCTTTGCGAAGTGCTGCAAACATATCTTCCGTTGTCGCAAAGCAGTTCACCTGCTTTACTTCCGGCAATGCAGAGTCGATCGTATGAAAAAAGAGTTCAGCTGCTCTTGTCGTATCCTGTACTCCAACATTCTTCCCGAGAAGATCATCGAATGTCTGAATATCACTGTCAGAAGCAACTGCGATCACCTGACGGCTGTACAGATAAGGTCCCGCCCACTGATAATCGTTTTCCCGGTCATTCATAGAATAGCAGCTCCAGATACAGTCTATCGTACCGTCCGCAAGGCAGGTGTGTTTTTCACTCCACGTAATAAACTTAAAATCTGGTTCATACCCAAGTTCATGAAATACTTTCGATGCAATCTCAATGTCAACGCCGGTATAATTTCCGTCCATGTCAAGATAGGAATACGGCTCAAATTTATCAATGCCCACTGTTATCTTCTGCAGACTGCCATCCGACTCCTGCTCCTTCTGGTTACTGCAGCTGCATACGATGCTTATCACAAAGACGAAAACTCCAAGTAAAATCAGATTTTGCTGACGACTGTGCAAAATTTTCCGATATTTTCGATTTCTGGCTGTTCTTTTTTCAAAATGCATATAATTACTCCCTTTTATCTGCACGGTTATATGATTTTTCCTGTAAAACTGTAATATTTCTATTATATAATATCTCCCTGATACGGTCAATTTGAAATCCTCTGTTTTTCTGATAAAAGGAAAAGGAATACTTTTGTTAGTTTTATCTAACTTCCTTTTTGAAAAAAACCGCATGAAAACGAAATTCGTATCACACGGTTTCAACAAATATTTCTGACATTACCCAATCACACTTACACCAAATGGCATAATTCTGGTATATCCCCTACATGCTCTGCAAGATAATCTGCTCCGTCCAATTCTCCCTGATCACCATATCCATACAGACATCCCGCAAACAGACTGCCACAGGATCTGGCACATTCCAGATCCTGTTTTCTGTCTCCGATCACCAGATAAGGGCCTGGATATTCCCGGATAATATTCTGCACAATCTCCGTTTTTGGACGAAATCCATAGGATTCGCAGTCATAAAATCGCTCGAACCATCGTTTCATACCAAATTCTTCCCAGTGTGCCTTTCGATATGCCGTTTTACAGTTACTCAGGACTACAAGATAATATCCCTGATTTTTCAGCGTCGTAAGCATCTTTTCTGCTCCCGGATACCACACGGCCTTATGTTTTCTGACCTGTTCGATCATCCGCTCGCCCACCATTTTGCTTGCCTGATCTTTATATTTCTGATCCAGTTCCGGCATAAAAGTGTCCCACATTTCTTTGCTGTTCAGTCCAAGCCATCCGGCAATCTTTGAAGATGCTATCTTTTGTTCTTCTGCGACTTTCTGTTCTGTCAGCCACTGATAAGTTTCTCGAAATGCCGGTTCATAAATTCCAAGTGTCTGGTGAATCGTCCCGTCATAATCAAATATGATCGTTTTTATCATCCTTTATTTCCTCATTCTTAAAGCTGTTTCATCAGATTGACCATCTCAATCGCAGACAATGCACAGTCATATCCTTTATTTCCTGCCTTGCTTCCGGCACGTGCAATAGCCTGCTCAATATTCTCAGTTGTGATTACTCCGAATAATACCGGAACTCCGGATGCAAGTCCAACCTGTGCGATTCCTTTGGCAGCTTCGCTGCACACCAGATCATAGTGTGATGTATCGCCGCGGATGACTGCTCCCACGCAGATCACTGCATCATACTTTCCGGACTGTGCCATCTTCTGTGCAGTCAGCGGAATTTCAAATGCTCCCGGTACCCATGCAGCAGTAATATTCTCTTCTTCGACTCCATGTCTTACCAGTCCGTCAACTGCACCTCCCAGTAATTTATTGACAATAATCTCATTAAATCTCGCCGCTACGATACCGACTTTCATTCCCTGCGGTGCTACTACTTTTCCTTCTACCAAATTGATCTGTCTCATGATTTTTCCTCCTGTTATTGTGAACTTAATATTTTTTTATAAATTGATGTGAGTGTCAAAAGTCCCCAACTATGATGCCTACGGATTGTTCCGTGCATCGCACTCCCACAATCCTCTCCGGTATTCGCATATCGTGGGATTATCATCCCACTTTTATGTCTACGCTCCGCTTCGGTCGGAGCAAAACGAACATCCACTG
>PPYF01115251.1_pt1 | contig 20972 bp, 17 predicted proteins | sample 1559871 | NCBI WGS metagenome assembly PPYF01 (sample SAMN08240021, study PRJNA423297) | Human gut metagenome, whole genome shotgun sequencing project.
CGTTACAAGGAGAGGAAGCTAGAGAACATTATAGCAAAGCAGTAGAGCAAACACAAAAAGAGCTTTTAGATGATTTATACAAAGAAAACTCAAAGGAATCGATTAAATGAATGGCGGCTATTTTATATTGCGATAAAAAGCGGACAGCTGTTTTGTAGCTGCCCGCCGGGGGATATAGAATACATTATTTGTCCGGCAACCCGGAAGCCGAGTTACAGAATATACTCCATCTGCCGTTCCTTGGTTTTCATGCCCATCTTTTCATAAAAGTGCTCTGCCGAAGTGTTCCCCGCCCAGACGTTCAGGGTCACCTCGTAGCAACCCAGCGCTTTTGCCTGCTGCTTTACATATTCAAACAGGTTTTCCCCGATGTGCTGTCCGCGCGCCTGCTTGTCAACGCAAAGGTCATCAATGAACAGTGACTTGAAGGGCACCATGTTGGTGGAAAAAGGCTGCTTCTTCAGCTGACAGAAGGCATAGCCCAAGCACACATCATCTTTGTTCACGGCAACGTAGATGGGCTTGTCCTCCTGCTTCAAAAGCGCTGCTAACTCGCAGACAGTGTATTTTGTGGTGCTGGGAATAAAAATATCCGGACGTATTTCTGCGTGAATCTGCAGCACCTGCCCCAGCAGCGCAAGCAGTCTGGGAATGTCTTTTTCTTCGGCTTTACGAATGTTCATTTGTACTTTGCTCCTTTCCATTTTTGCCTCTACGTTTCAAGTATACCACACCGGGCGGCACTGAAAAAGAGAAAATGCAACCACCGATAGCAAACAAAAACGCGAGCGACCGTTCTGGCCACTCGCGTTTTTATATGTTGGACAGGCTGCTTACACGAGATATGGGTCCAGCAGAGCGTCCACTTCTTTTTTGCGCTTAGGGGAGGGCTTTTTCACGGCACGGCCGCGGCAGACCACTAGTTCCAGATGTTGCAAAGCCCGCAGATCCTCCAGCGGGTTTTTACGGGTCACGATAAAGTCTGCGCTTTTGCCGGGCGCGATAGAGCCGGTCACATCGCCGATGCCCGCCAGCTGTGCGTTGCGCAGGGTGGCCGTATAGAGGGCAAAACGGTTGCTCACACCGCAGTATTTGTGGAAGTAGCACAACTCCCGCCAGAAATCATACTGGGTGATGTAGGGGCAGCCCACATCGTTGCCCAAGCCCACCGGGATGCCGTTTGCCAGCGCGGTTTTTGCACTTTCGATCACGCCGTCAAAGACGATCTTTCCGTTGTACTGGTCTTTTTCTGATGCGCCCGAAACGGCGGTGTCAAACAGCGCATAGGGCAGCGCCGGGGAGATGGTCGTGCACAGAAATGCGCCCCGCTCCTTGTACAGACGAACCGTCTCCTCGTCCATTTTTGCGCCGTGCTCAATGGAATCCACACCGTTTTCCAGCGCAGCCTTCACGCCCGCGGGGGATTCGGTGTGGGCGGCAACGGTATAGCCCAGCTTGTGAGCTGCATCGCAGACGGCTTTGATCATCTCCGGCGGCATCTTCATCTCGCCGGGGGTGCCCTTTTCGGTGGCGTCCAGTACGCCGCCGGTGATCATCAGCTTGACAAGGTCTACCTTCTGTGCGCTGGCCTTTTCCAGCTGCGCCAGCGCTTCGGCGTTGTTGTGTGCCGCCACCGCCACCGAGCCTGCCATGTGCCCGCCCGGCACCGAGATGCCCTCGTTAGCGGCTAGAATGCGGGGTGCCAGCACCTTCCCGGCGGCGCTGTCGTCCCGGCAGCGGGTGTCAAAGTCCGCAATGCCGCCCACGGTGCGCACGGTGGTCACGCCGCCCAGCAGTTCCAGCTTGGCATAACTGCACACCAGCCGGTATGCGATGGCGCGGGTCAGCCTGTTGCTCAGGATCTTGCGTACCAGCGCCGCATTGTCCCGGGGCTTTGCGCTGGGTTTGCCGTTGCCCGCCAGATGGACGTGCAGGTTGATGAGTCCCGGGCACAGATACCCGCCGTGCAGGTCGATGACCTCGTAGCCGTCAAGGCTTACACTCGCATCTGCAATGGCGGTGATTTTATCGTTTTCGGTCAGCAGCACCTTGCCCTGTACCGGTTCCATCTGCTCGGTACCGTCCAGAAGAATACCGTTTGTGTATGCGCGCTTCATGTGTTCCGTCCTCTTTCCGTTGTATTTTTAGAGTGCAGACTGCCTTATCCGTCCAATTTCTCCTGTGCCCGGTATTGCAGCGCTTCCAGCAGAGAGTCCTCGTCCAGCAGGGTCTTGTCCGCAAGGTCGGCCACGGTGCGGGCGACCCGCAAAATGCGGTCATGCGCCCGGGCAGAAAGTCCCAGTGCATCGTAGGAGCTGCGCAGCAGCTGCTCGGCACCGGGGGTCATGCGGCAGATGCGCCGCACCTGTCCGGCGTTCAGCTGGGCGTTGCAGTGCACTCCCTTAAAGCCCGGCGCAGCGTAGCGCTTGGCCTGAATGGCGCGGGCAGCCAGCACCTGTTTGCGCAGCTCCGCGCTGCTCTCGGAGGGGGCAGCGGTGTGCAGCTCGTCAAAGGCGATGGGATCCATCTCCACGCACAGGTCGATGCGGTCCAAAAGCGGGCCGGACACCCGGCTGCGGTACTGCCGCACCGCACTGGGCGAGCAGGTGCAGGCGCGGGTGGGGTGGCCGTAGTAGCCGCATTTGCAGGGGTTCATGGCGGCTACCAGCTGGAAGTGGCTGGGGTAGGTGGCGCTTCCGGCGGCGCGGCTCACGGTGATCTGACCGTCCTCCAGCGGCTGGCGCAGCACCTCTAAGCTCTCGCGGGAAAACTCCGGCAGCTCGTCCAAAAACAGCACGCCGCAGTTGGCAAGACTGCACTCGCCCGGGCGGAACTGCGCTCCGCCGCCGGCAAGGGCGGCAGCGCTGGCCGAGTGGTGCGGGCTGCGGAAGGGGCGGGCAGAGATCAGCCCGCGTCCCTGCGGCAGCTGCCCGGCAATGGAGTAGATCTTGGTCGTCTCCACCGCCTCCTCCCGGGTCAGGGGCGGCAGGATGCCCGGCAGGCGCTTTGCCAGCATGGATTTGCCGGTGCCGGGTGCGCCGGTCAAAAGCACGTTGTGCCCGCCTGCGGCTGCAATGACCATGGCGCGCCGCGCCAGCGATTGCCCCATCACGTCCGCAAAATCCGGCACCTGCTGCCATGCGTCCTCCGGGTCAAAGGGGATGGCGGCGGCAGGGGAGAGGGGGCGGATGCCCTTCAGTGCCTCCACCACCTCCCGGGCGGTGTGGGCGGGATAGACGATCATGGTGTCGGCACAGGCCTCGGCTGCCTCGGCGGCGTTCTCTGTCGGGACGTACAGCGCCCGGATGCCGTGCTCGGCAGCGGCAAGCGCCATGGGCAGCACGCCGGACACCGGGCGCAGACTGCCGTCCAGTGCAAGCTCGCCCAGAAAGGCAGCATCGGCAGGTACTTCTTCTAACTGTCCGCTGGCGGTCAGCAGCGCCAGAAGCAGCGGCAGGTCGTACACCGGGCCGGTCTTGCGCACATCGGCGGGGGCAAGGTTGATGGTGATGCGCCGGTCCGGGAAGCGGAAGCCAAGGTTTTTGATGGCGGCGCGCACCCGGTCGGCGCTTTCCCGCACGGCAGAGTCCGGCAGGCCGACGATGGAAAACGCGGGCAGCCCGCCGGAAACATCGGCTTCCACCGCAACGGCAAAGCCGCGCAGCCCGTTCAGGCCAAAGCTGTTGGTCACAGAATACATGGTGTCCCTCCCTGCATGGCGCATGATTTGTCAAAAATGCCAAAAGTGGAAAATAATGGATATATTTGCCATACTTCGACAGTTTTTTCTGTTTAAAATCATTATAGTAAAGCACAGGAAAGTTGTCAATGCAGCAGAAAGGAGAACGAGAGAACATGACAAATGGGGAATGTTGCCGCTATATCCGTACCTATTCAGAACTGGAGGGCTTGCAACACGCCTGTACGCTGGTGTACTGCGCCGCATCCACCCCGCAGGGGGTGCTGGCACAGCTGCGCCGGGAGCAGGGCGGCAAGGTGCGCAGCAGCACGGTGCTTGCCCCGGCGGACAGCTTTGGCCGGGTGATGCGGCTGCTGCGCTACCTGTGTGAAAACGGCGTGGGGCCGGAGCAGTGGCTGGAGGTGCTGGAGGATGTACACCAGCCCTACCAGCTGCTGGATACTTCGAAAAACGCAATAAATATAGCAGAAGAACCGGTTTTTTGTGGCATTTGTCGGTTTTAAGGGCACAAACTTCGGCCATTTTACGCAATTGACATAAGCGGAGCAAGAGTTTATAGTATAAGTAGGTTTATACAAACCATTTCGATCCGGGGAAAAAGATTTTAAACAAAACAAAGGTAAGGTGTACAAGATGTATCTGGATGAATATAAGCGCTGGCTGGCAGCGGATCTGGAGGATGCAGACCTGAAGCCGGAGCTGGCAAAGGTCGAAGGCAATGACGATGAGATCAAGGATCGCTTTGCTGTGGCGCTGAAGTTTGGTACCGCAGGTCTGCGCGGCGTGCTGGGTGCCGGTACCAACCGCATGAACATCTACGTTGTCCGTCAGGCAACGCAGGGTCTGGCAAACTGGGTGCTGACCCAGGGCGGTACCCAGACCGTGGCGATTAGCTACGACAGCCGCCTGAAGAGCGATGTCTTTGCCAAGACCGCCGCAGGCGTTCTGGCAGCCAACGGCATCAAAGTGCGCATCTATGATGCCCTGATGCCTGTGCCTGCCCTGAGTTTTGCTACCCGTTACTATAACTGCAACGCCGGTATCATGGTCACCGCCTCCCACAACCCGGCCAAGTACAACGGCTACAAGGCCTACGGCCCGGACGGCTGCCAGATGACCGATGACGCCGCCGCCATCGTCTACGACGAGATCCAGAAGACCGATGTGCTCACCGGCGCAAAGTACATCTCCTTTGCCGAGGGCGTGGAGAACGGCATGATCCGCTTTGTGGGCGATGACTGCAAAAAGGCCCTGTACGATGCCATTGAAGCACGTCAGGTGCGCCCGGGTCTGTGCAAGACTGCCGGTCTGAAGCTGGTGTACAGCCCGCTGAACGGCTCCGGCCTTGTGCCCGTCACCCATGTGCTCAACGATATGGGCATCACCGATATCACCATCGTGCCCGAGCAGGAGTACCCCAACGGCTACTTCACCACCTGCTCCTACCCCAACCCCGAGATCTTCGAGGCACTGAAGCTGGGTCTGGAGCTGGCCACCAAGACCGGTGCCGACCTGATGCTGGCTACCGACCCCGATGCCGACCGCGTGGGCATTGCCATGAAGTGCCCGGACGGCAGCTATGAGCTGGTGTCCGGCAACGAGATGGGCGTTCTGCTGCTGGACTACATCTGCGCTGGCCGCATTGAGAAGGGCACTATGCCCAAGAACCCCGTGGCAGTCAAGTCCATCGTGTCCACCCCGCTGGCAGACGCTGTGGCAAAGCACTACGGCGTGGAGATGCGCAATGTGCTGACCGGCTTCAAGTGGATCGGCGATCAGATTGCAAACCTCGAGGCTGCCGGTGAGGTCGACCGCTTCATCTTCGGCTTTGAGGAGAGCTACGGCTATCTGGCTGGCCCCTACGTCCGCGATAAGGACGCCGTCATCGGCTCCATGCTCATCTGCGAGATGGCTGCTTACTACCGCAGCATCGGTTCCTCCATCAAGCAGCGTCTGGAAGAGATCTACGCTCAGTACGGCCGCTACCTGAACAAGGTGGACAGCTTCGAGTTCCCCGGCCTGACCGGCATGGAGAAGATGGCCTCCATCATGCAGAAAGCCCGAGGAGACCGGCCTGCCTGCCGCAAATGTCCTCATCTACGCTCTGGACAACGGCGCTACCGTGGTCGTCCGTCCCTCCGGCACTGAGCCGAAGATCAAGACCTACTTCACCACGCTGGGCAAGGACCTCGCCGAGGCACAGGCTCAGAAGGATGCTCTGGCTGCTGCCATTGAGCCCATCCTCGCATAACACGGAAATCCCATCAGAAATTTATGCCCCCGTTCAGCGCCAAAAGTGCTGCACGGGGGCATTTTTGATGGGTGTGGGCGGTTGCAGTTTGGGGCCTGATACGCTATAATATTCAATGAGTCATAATAAGCTCCGGGCAGTGTGGCACGGGGCAGGAAGAAAATGGGGCAGGTGTAAGAAATTGGACTATCGTGTGACGGCTGTTCTGGTGGCGGCAGGCTCCTCCACCCGGATGGGATTTGATAAACTGAGCTTTGATCTGGGCGGCGAGACCGTGCTGGAGCGGAGCGTCCGGGCTTTCGACGAGTGCCCGGAGGTGGACGAGCTGGTTCTGGTGACTGGCGCGTCGGGCGAGAACGCAGAGCGGGCCGCAGCCCGGTGCAAAAAGCCGGTGCAGCTGGTGCGGGGCGGTGCGACCCGGGCCGAAAGCGCCCGGAACGGCGTAGCCGCTGCCCACGGGACGCTGGTGGCCGTCCACGATGCGGCCCGGCCCTTCGTGAGCGGGGAGGTCATCGCCGCCGTGCTGAAGGCGGCTGCCCGCTGCGGGGCTGCCGCCCCGGCAGTGCCGGTGAAGGACACCATCAAGCAGGCAAAGGGCGGCAGCGGCAAGACGGTGCCCGTCGGCTGCATGGTGGAGGATACCCCCGACCGCAGCACCCTTTATGCGGTGCAGACGCCCCAGTGCTTCGACCGCGCAGCCTATCTGGCGGCGCTGGACGAGCTGGACGAGGCCCGCGCCCGCCTCGTCACCGACGATTGCAGCCTGTTCGAATTAACGGGCCGTCCGGTGGAGCTGGTGCAGGGCGACTACGCAAACATCAAGATCACGACCCGGGAAGACCTGCCCCGGGCGGAGAACGGAGGAAAGAAGATGCGCATTGGTCATGGTTACGACGTCCATCGTCTGGTGGAGGGCCGCAAGCTCATCCTTGGCGGCGTGGAGGTGCCCTATGAGAAGGGCCTGCTGGGCCACTCGGACGCCGATGTGCTGGCCCATGCGGTGATGGATGCCGTGCTGGGCGCGGCAGCGCTGGGCGACATCGGCCAGCACTTCCCCGATACGGCGGAGGAGTACGCCGGGGCGGACAGCCTCGTGCTGGCCCGCCGGGTGGCGGAGATCGTCGCCGCACAGGGCTGGCGCATCGAGAACATCGACGCCACCATCCTCTGCCAGCGCCCCAAGCTGGCCCCCTACATCCCGGTCATGCGGGAAAAGCTCGCCGCCGCCTTCGGGCTTCCGGTGGAGGCTGTGAGCGTTAAGGCGACCACCGAAGAGCATCTGGGCTTTACCGGCGAGGGGCTGGGCATCGCAGCCCACGCCGTCGCCCTCATCGAAGCTGTGTGAACGGGAGAGTGTGACCCATGACTCTGAACTCTATCGTAGCAAACTTTCAGACCTTCAAGCTGGTAGACCTGCTAGACATCCTCATCATCGCGTTCCTCATCTACCAGCTTCTGGGCATCGTCAACCGCACCCGGGCCGGTCAGCTGGCCAAGGGCGCGCTCATCGTGCTGGCGGTCTATCTGGTAGCCAACATCCTGAATATGCGCACCGTTACTTGGCTGTTGAACTCGCTGCTGCAGGTCGGTCTGCTGACGCTGGTGGTGCTGTTCCAGCCTGAGATACGGCGTGCGCTGGAACGGATGGGCCAGACCGACCAGTGGGCCTACCGCTTTTTCAACAAGAGCCGCTACAACGACACCAGCCTCAAGGGCGCGTGGCGCAGCGCCATCATCGCCATCTGCGATGCCGCCGAGCGCTTTTCGGAGACCAAGACCGGCGCCCTCATCGTGTTGGAACGGAACACCAACCTCTCGGAGATCGTCCGCACCGGCACGCCCGTGAACAGTGCGGTCAACCTTGAGGTGCTGGGCACCATCTTCTACGAGGGCACCCCCCTCCACGATGGAGCGGCCATCATCGAAGATGGCCGCATCAAAGCCGCAGGCTGCGTGCTGCCCCTTTCCAACAACCTCGACCTCGGCAAGGACATGGGCACCCGCCACCGCGCCTGCCTCGGCATCGCCGAGAACTCCGACGCCATCGCCATCGTGGTCAGCGAGGAGACCGGCATCATCTCGATGGCGAAGAACGGCGTCCTCATCCGTCACTTCGACCGCCAGACCCTCTACACCCGTCTGGTGGATGAGATGATCCCCAAGGAGACGGCCAGCGAGAAGAGCGCCGCCGAGGGCTGGAAGGCCCGGGGCAAGCGCCTGCTGAACTGGGTGAACGCCAAAGAGGAGGAAGAGCAGCAATGAGCACCGAGCAGAACAACGGCATGAAGCCTGCCGTGCCCCCCAAGCGCAGCCTGCTGAGCGACCGCCGTGTCCGGCTGCTGCTGTCGCTGCTGGGCGCAGTCATCGCGTGGATGGCTGTCACCATCGTGGTGCAGCCCGGCACGACGACCACCATCTATAATGTCCCGGTGGACTTTACCTACGATTCGTCCGCCTACACCTCCCGCGGCCTGAGCATCGTCGATGCAGAGGAAAAAACGGTCAACTTAAAACTTTCCGGCGACGGCTACACCATCGGCAGCCTGTCGGCCAACGACTTCGTCGTTTATCCCGACTGGTCCAGCGTCCGCGACAGCGGCGAAAAGACCCTCCGCCTTCAGGTCCGCAGCCAGAGCACCCTGCTTACCGGTGTGGCCGTCTCCATCGACGGCAGCAACACGGTGGACGTGGTGTTCGATGTGGTGGAGGAGAAGACCCTGCCCATTCAGGTAACGACGAACTATCTGAAGATCGCCGACGGCTATATCCTCTACGGCACCGAGGTCTCCAAGGAGACCGTGACCCTCTCCGGCCCCAGCACCGAGCTGAGCAAGGTGGAGACCTGCACCGCCGAAGTGACCCACAACGGCGAGCTGACCAGTCCTGTCACGCTGGACACCGACCTGCGGTTCTACACCCGCAGCGGCAGCGAGGTGAAATTTGAGTATACTACCCTCGAGGCGGACAGCGTCGAGGTCACGCTGCAGGTGTACAAGCTGGCGACATTGCCGGTGAAGGTGAGCTTCATCAACGCCCCCCGGGATTTCGACCCCTCGGTGCTGGTCTACTCCCTGAGCAAGAAGACCCTCAACGTGGCCGGGCCGGAGTCGCAGATCGATAAGCTGTCCACCCTGTCGGTGGGCACCATCGACCTTTCCACCTTTGCGCTGGATAAGGTGTATGAGATGCCCATCGAGCTGCCCAGCGGCATCCGCCTGCTGGACAATATCTCCACCATCACGGTCAGCTTCGACAGCTCCCGTCTGGAGACCAAGACCATGAACCTGCCCGCCAGCTGTGTGCAGGTCGTCAACCTGCCCGCTACCTACACCCTGACCGTGGGGACCGAGCGGCTGATGAACGTCACCCTCTGCGGCCCGGCCAGTTCGCTGGAGGCCCTGACCCCGGAGCAGGTGGTCATCGAGATCGACGCCGACGACTTCTACGTTGCCATCGGCCAGCAGAACATCGCCTGCCGCCTCTATGTGCCCTCCAACGATAAGATCTTTGCGCTGGGCAGCTATGTGGTGCAGTGCAAGATAGAAAGTAACTGAGTATATGATCCTGATTCGTGATATTCGCCTGCCCCTCTCCGCCGGGGAGCAGCAGGCCTATGAAAAAGCCCTCCACCTCGCCCGGATCCCCCGCAGCAGGGTGAGCCATCTGGGCATCGCCAAACTCTCGGTGGACGCCCGCCACGGCCAGCCCAAGCTGGTCTACACCGTGGCGGCGTCCCTGAAGGAGGAAGGGGAGGAGCCTGCCTATGCAGGCGCTTCGCCCAGCGTCACCGTCCGGGGCAGAACCGACTTTTCGGTGGAGAACGGCACCCAGCCGCTGGCCCACCGGCCCGTGGTCTGCGGCCTCGGCCCGGCCGGACTTTTTGCAGCGCTGCTGCTGGCCCGTCAGGGCTACCGGCCCATCGTGCTGGAGCGCGGCCCGGCGCTGGAAGAGCGCGTCAAGGCTGTGGAGCATTTCTCTGCCACCGGTGAGCTGGACGAGAACGCCAACATCCAGTTCGGCGAGGGCGGCGCAGGCACCTTTTCGGACGGCAAGCTCACCACCCGCATCGGCGACGAGCTGTGCGGCTTCGTGACCGAGGTGTTCCTCGAGCACGGCGCCCCCAAGGAGATCGCATGGCAGCAGAAGCCCCATGTAGGCACCGACCTGCTCCGGGGCGTCATCACCTCCATCCGCAGGGAGATCGAGGCGCTGGGGGGCGAGGTCCACTTCAACACGGCCCTCACCGGCTTCGAGCGCCGGGACGGCCGCCTCGTCGGCATCCGGACCACGGGCGGTGCCTTCCCCTGTGAGGCACTGGTCTTTGCGGTGGGCCACTCGGCCCGCGATACCTTCGGGATGCTGATGGACAGCGGCCTCGTGCTGGAATGCAAGCCCTTCAGCGTCGGCTTCCGGGCCGAGCATCTCCAATCGGAGATCGAAAAGAGCCTTTACCACGAGGCAGCAGGCCACCCGGCCCTGCCGCGGGGCGAATATCAGCTTTCGCAGCACGTTGAAAAACGGTGCGTCTATACTTTCTGTATGTGTCCCGGCGGTCAGGTGGTGGCTTCGGCCAGCGAAACAGGCCGCGTCGTGACCAACGGCATGAGCTACCACGCCCGCAGCGGCAAAAACGCCAATGCGGCGGTGGTAGTCAGCGTGGGCGGCGAGGACTTCGGCGGCGACCCCCGCAGGGCCATCGCCTTCCAGCGAGAGCTGGAAGCGAAGGCCTACGCGGCAGGCCGCAGCGCGGGCGAGTATGCCGCCCCGGCGGAGAACATCCAGAGCTTTTTGGAGGGCAGGGGGCAGCTGAGCATCGGCCGCGTCCAGCCCACCTATGACCGCGGCGTCCGGGCCGCCGACCTTGGTGCACTGCTGCCGACGGAGCTGGCTGACACGCTGCGGGCGGGACTGCGCGCCTACGAGCGGAAGATCGCAGGCTATACCGCCCCTGAGGCCATCCTGACAGGGCTTGAGACCCGCACCAGCAGCCCGGTGCGGCTGAAGCGGGAAGAAGACTTTGAATGTGCCCAGCTGGCGGGGCTTTACCCCTGCGGCGAGGGCGCAGGATATGCGGGCGGCATCATGAGCGCCGCCGTCGATGGCCTGCGGGTGGCCCGCGCCATCATCAGCCGGTACAGTCCGGCAGAAGGGTGAGAAGTTGAATGACTGATCGTGAAAACGATTTCCAGAATCGTCCCGGCCAGAGCAGGGCACAGGACAGCGAGGGCCGTCAGGTGCAGCAGGAGCTGGAACGCCAGCTTCGGGAGCTGGGCGATACCATGTCCGACGCCTTCCGCCACGGCTTTGAGGGCCGGGGGAAGGAACTCGGCGACCGTGCATGGGACGTGGGCCGCGCCGCTGCGAATGCCGCAAGCTACGGCATCTCGGAGGCAGGCCGGGCGTTTCAGGCTGGGAAGCAGCAGTATCAGAAGCGGGCTGAGGAGGCCCGGAACGCAGCCCCGAGCGGGGAGAACGCCGGCGGGATGCCGGGCTGGGCGCGGAGCTTTTTCGCAAAGAAGCCGGTGCCGACTCCCATCGATAATCTCCGCACCAGCGCAAAAAAGCGCCACAACGCAGGCGTCGCCATGCTGGCGACCGGCATCACTTTCGCCGTCCTCTTCGGCATTACGGCCATCGCCTGCTTCGGCACGGCGGGGATGTTCACCTCCGGCAGCGCGGCGGGGGCGGCTGATATGACGGTCCTCGGTGCCATCGGCGAGTTTGCCATGAGCGCCACCCGGGCCACCGGATGGTGCTCGGCGGCGGTGACGGCCGTGTTCGGCTGGCTCACGGCGGCGGGCGCTTCCCGGATGAAGGCCGCGAAGACGCTGGAGCTGTATGCTGACACTGCCGAGGGCTTCGACTGGCACAAGGGCCTCTCCCTCTCGATGCTGGCCGAGCTGACCCATAAGAAGAAGGCCAAGGCCCTCCGGCTGCTGCGGAAGTTCATCCATAAAGGCTGGCTCAGCGCTTGGATGGACGAGAAGAACGACAAGCTCTACCTGACGGCGGAGGACTACCGCACTGCGCAGGAAAATCAGCCGGAGCCTGAACCGGAAAAAGCGCCGGAACAGGCCGAGGATGTTCCCCTGAACCTCGAGACGACCCGCCGCTTTGCGCAGGTGCTCGAGAAGGAGACCTCTCTCATGGAGGATGAGCGGGCGGTGGAGGAGCTGCAGCATATGCAGAAGACCACCGAGTCCATCAGCGCGTGGCTGGAAGCCCACCCCGAGAGCCTGCCCAAGGCCCGCCGCTTTGCGGAATACTATATCCCCACTACCCTCAAGCTCCTGCACACCTACAACGACGTGCAGGGCCAGCAGGGCGAGAACGCCGAGGCCATCCGCAGGGACATCGCGGGCATCCTGCACACCCTGAATCAGGCCTACGACAACCTTTACGATAAGCTTTTGTCGGACATGGCGCTGGACGTTTCCAGCGAGATCGCTGCGCTGCAGGGGATGCTGGCCAACGATGGTCTGGCCGGGGAGGAAATGCGATGACCTACCGGACTTGGAACACCAAAGAAGTTGACCGTGCGGCCCTAAAGGAGCTGACCGCCGCCATCGCCCAGCAGAACACCGAAGAGCTGGAAAACCAGAGCATGGACGATGGGCCGTGGAGCGAGGAAAAATACCGCTCGGTCTTTGCGGCCCAGCAGAAGGAGGCCGGTCTGCTGGCCGGCATCCTCGCTGCCCGGGGCATCACCGACCCCGCCGAGGCGCTGACACTGCTGGCGGGCGAGGAGGAGCTGAGCGACCCCATGCTCCTGACCGACATGGACAAGGCCTGCGCGCGCATCCTGCGGGCCATCGACGAGGGCGAGACCATCGTGGTCTTCGGCGACTATGATGTGGACGGCGTGACCGCCACCGCCCTGCTCTATCAGCACCTCAAAGGGATGGGGGCCAGCGCCAAGTGTATGCTGCCCAGCCGGGAGGGCGACGGCTACGGCCTGTCGAAGAACGCCATCCAATCCATCTATGATAAGGGATGCCGCCTCATCGTCACGGTGGACAACGGCATCTCGGCGGTGGAGGAAGCCGCCTTTGCGGCCAGTCTCGGCATCGACCTCATCATCACCGACCACCATCTGCCCCACGAGAGCCTGCCGCAGGCGGTGGCCATCGTAGATCCCCGCCGGGCAGACGACCACAGCCCCTTCAAGGGCCTGTGCGGCGCGGGCGTGGCCTTCAAGCTCTGCGCTGCGCTGGACGGATGCCCACCGGAGGAGATGCTGGAATACTGCGGCGACCTCGCCGCTGTGGGCACGGTGGCCGACGTTATGCCCCTGACCGGCGAGAACCGCACCATCGTCAAAGCCGGTCTGCGCCAGCTCCAGAACACCGACCGGCCCGGCTTCTGCGCCCTGCTGGAAGAGGTGGGGCTTGCGGGCAGGCCGGTGACGGCGGAGAACGTCAGCTATGCCATCGCTCCCCGCATCAACGCGGCGGGCCGGATGGACAGCGCCGTCACAGCCCTGCAGCTGGTGCTCTGCGAGGACGAAGACCGGGCCGAGGAGCTGGCCCATAAGCTGACCGACATCAACAGCCAGCGGCAGGAGACCGAGATGGAGATCGTCCGGGCCGCGCAGGAGCTGCTGGATGCTGAGCCGGAGCGCCTCGAGGACCGGGTCATCCTGCTCTGGGGCAGGGACTGGCACCCCGGCGTCATCGGCATCGTGGCCTCCCGCCTCGTGGAAAAGACAGGACGCCCGGTCATCGTGGTGTCGGTGGATGAGCACGGCGAGGGCAAGGGCAGCGGCCGCAGCGTGCAGGGCTTCAACCTGTATGCGGTCTCAGAGGGCAAGCACTCCCGCCTGCGGCTGCGGCAGGGGAACGCCAGTCTCTATGCGGTCTGGTTCGGGATGCATCCCGAGCAGGTGCCCTATGCCGCCGGCGACGTCGTGGATGCGGCAGTGAGCCTGTCGGTCTACGATTCGGCCCGGGGGCCGCAGCTGTCGGGCCGCATTCTGGAGCTGCACCCGGCGGGCCTCGGCAACATTGCGGCGGAGCAGGCAGCTCTGGTGCAGGCGCTGCGCCGGGGCGCGCCCCTGACGCCAGAGCAGAAGGAGGCTGTCGCCCCGGAGCGCAGCCATATCATCACCGTTTACCGGGAGCTGCAGGCGCGGCGCTGGCACGCCGAAGATCTGCAGCCCCTGTTCGCAAAGCTTGGCGAGGAGAACACCGGCAAGACGCTGGTGGCGGTCGCTGCGCTGGAACAGGTCGGCCTCATCACGGTGGCCGACCGGGGCGGGGCCAAGTTCTGGGAGCTTGTGCCAGCCACCGGCAAGAAGAACCTCGCCGATGCGCCCATCCTGAAATGTCTGGAGGATCGATAAAGATGCCTGAGGGAAAGAAAATCACCGCCCCTGTGCCCGCAGCACCGGCTGCGGCGGGAGAGGACAGCTATTCTGCAAAGACCCATCTCCACCAGCCCATGCCGGTGACGGAGATGGCGACCGTGGCCGCCACGGCCCTGCCGGCCAACGCCCCCGAGGGGACGCTGCCCTCGGAGGTGCGGCCCGAGATCGTGACGTGGGACAAGCTGGTGGAGGCCATCAAGGCCAGCGGCAAGGCCTACAACATGGCCATGATCGAAAAAGCCTACAATATGGCCAACGACGCCCACAAGGGCGTCTGCCGCCGCAGCGGGGAGCCGTATATCTGCCACCCGCTGGCCGTGGCCCGCCTCGTGCTGGACCTCGGCATGGACACCGAGAGCATCGCCGCCGCCCTTCTGCACGACGTGGTGGAGGATACCCCCACCACGCTGGCCGACCTGACCGCCGCCTTCGGCGAGGAGGTGGCCCTGCTGGTGGATGGCGTCACCAAGCTGACGAAGATCCAGTTCTCGAACATCGAGGAGCTGCAGGCCGAGAACCTGCGCAAGATGCTGCTGGCCATGAGCCGGGACGTCCGCGTCATGATCATCAAGCTCTGCGACCGTCTCCACAATATGCGCACCGGCGATGCATGGCCGGAGCAGAAGCGCCGCGACAAGGCCCGGGAGACCATGGAGGTCTATGCCCCCATTGCCAACCGGCTGGGCATCCTGAACGTCAAGGAGGAGCTGGAAGACCGCAGCCTCCACTACCTCGACCCCGTGGGCTACGGGGAGATCAACAAGATGCTCAGCGAGCGCGCCGGGGACGAGTTCCTCGCCAGCGTGTCGGGCGTCATCAAGAACCGCCTCGAGGAGAGCGGCATCGAGGGCGCCACCATCAAGCGGAGAGTCAAGAGCATCTACGGCATCTACCGCAAGACCATCATGCAGAACAAGTCCTTCGACGAAATTTATGACATCTATGCGGTGCGCATCATTCTGGATACGCTGGCCGAGTGCTACAGCACGCTGGGCCTCATCCATGATATGTACCACCCCCTGCCCAACCGCTTCAAGGACTATATCTCCACCCCCAAGCCCAACGGCTACCAGAGCCTCCACACCACGGTCATCGGACACGAGGGTATCCCCTTCGAGGTGCAGATCCGCACCCGGAAGATGGATGAGCAGGCTGAGTACGGCGTCGCCGCCCACTGGAAGTACAAGGAGGGCCTCGACGGCCACGATAAGCTGGACGAGCGTCTGGCATGGGTGAGCCAGCTGCTGGAAAATCAGCGCGTCAGCGAGGATTCCGGCAACCTGCTCCACGACCTGAAGAGCGACCTGCTGCCGGAGGAGGTCTTTGCCTTTACCCCGAAGGGCGACGTCATCAACCTGCCTGCCGGTGCCAACTGCATCGACTTCGCCTATGCCATCCACTCCGCCGTCGGCAACCGGATGGTGGGCTGCAAGGTCAACAACCGCATCGTCCCCATCGACCATGTCGTGGCGACGGGCGAGATCATTGAGGTCATCCTCGGCCCGGCGGACAAAGGCCCCAGCCGCGATTGGCTCAAGATCGTGCGCACCAGCGAGGCCAAGAGCAAGATCCGCAACTGGTTCAAGAAGATGCGCCGGGAGGAGAACATCCAGCAGGGCCGCGACGCGCTGGCCAAGGAGCTGCGCCGGGAGATGATCTTCATCCCCGACGACCAGCTGGACGAGTTCGTGGGCAGCTGCAGCCGTCGCCTGCGCCAGAACAGCGCAGAGGAGATCTATGCCGCCATCGGCTACGGCGGCATGACCATCGCCAACTGCCTGCCCAAGCTGAAAGAGGAGTGGCAGAAGCTCAAGGCCGCCGAAGCCGCTGAGAACAAGACGATGGAAGACCTGCCGAAGGTAGACCTGAGCCGCGTCCACGCCACCGACGGCGTGGTGGTGGAGGGCTTCGACAACACCCCCATCAAGTTCGCCAAATGCTGCTCGCCCCTGCCCGGTGACCCTATCGTGGGCTTCATCACCCGGGGCTTCGGCGTCTCCATCCACAAGCAGAGCTGTGCCAACGCGGTGGCCAGCATGAAGGACCCCTCCAACGCCCCCCGCTGGGTCAAGGCCTACTGGGCCGACAGCGTCCGGGACAGCTACAAGGCGGGCCTCGAGATTATCGCGCTCAACCGCAACGAGCTGCTGTCCGATGTGCTGGCCGCGCTGGCGGACATCCGCGTCCCCATCTATGCTATGAACGCCCGTCAGGTGGAAAACAACTGCGCCATCATCAGCCTGACCATCGGCATCAACAACACCGAGCACCTCAACCGCGTGGTGGCCCGCCTGTCCAAGGTGCGGGATGTGCTCAAGGTAACAAGGAGCTAATATGCGTGCAGTCATTCAGGCCGTATCCTCGGCCAGCGTCCGGGTCAACGGGTGGTGAGCCAGTTCACCCTTTACGGCGACACCAAAAAGGGGTTCCGACCCAGCTTCATCAAGGCGGCAAAGCCGCCTCTCGCCGTGGACGCCTACGAGCTGTTCCTCGCCGAGATGAACAGGCAGGGCCTCAAGAGCGTCCAGCACGGCGAGTTCGGCGCAGATATGCAGGTGTCGCTGGTCAACGAGGGTCCCTGCACCATCGTCATCGACACCGACGAGTGGCACAAAGGAGAGAAGTAAACCATGAAGGCATTTCATCTGGTCGGCCCTGCGCCGTTTTACACCAACAGCTTCCTGCTCATCTCGGACGCGGGCCATGCAGTCGTCATCGACCCCGCCGCAGAGGTGCAGGAGTACGACAAGATCCTGAAAGAGCAGGGCGGAAAGCTGGCCCTCATCCTCTGCACCCATGGCCACTATGACCATGTGGGCAGCGCGGGGGTCCTCAGCCGCGAGTGGGGTGCAAAGCTCTACTGCGAGTCTGCCGACTGTCAGGGTACCCAGCTGCTGCCCCTCAGGGAGTCGGACAGCGGCTACGCGGAGGGCGGAGTCCTCACGCTGGACGAGCTGCGCTTCACCGTCTGGCACACCCCCGGCCACACCGAGGGCAGCGTGGTGCTGCTCTGCGAGAACTATTTCTTCGTGGGCGACACCGTGTTTCAGGGCAGCATCGGCCGCACAGACCTCGAGGGCGGCGACAGCCGGAAGATGGACGAGAGCCTGCGCAAGTTCGCAGCCCTGCCCGTCCCGCCCGAGGCGCAGATCCTGCCCGGCCACGGCGATTTCTCCACCTTCGGGCAGGAGGTCGCCACCAACTTCTATATCCGAAATGCACTGAGAAACGCATAAAAAGGCGGGAATACACATGAATATCTATATCACGGGCCTCAGCTCGGGCTATGAGGTGGAGCACCTCGTCCGCCTGTTCTATCCGATGGCCCCGCTCACCCTCACCCCGCCCGAGGAGGGCACAGACTGCGTCTGGGCTGAGAAGCGGCCCGACAGCCTCTGGGCCATGGTGCGGCAGGGCGGAAAGAGCCAGACCGCCGAAGCACCGCTGCCCGCCCCGGCAGAGGAGGGCGGAGAGACGCCGGAGTTCGCGCTGGCCAGCCTGACCTATGACCTGCTGCGCCGCTGGACGGGCATCCGCCCCCCTTGGGGCAAGATGACCGGCGTGCGGCCGGTGCGCCTCGTCCACGACAAGCGGGCCGCAGGCTGGACGGAGGAGCAGATCGACGACTTTTTCCTCGGGCGGTTCGACTGCTCGCCCGAAAAGTACAGGATGGCCAAGGCCATTGCCGACCTACAGGAACCGATTTTAAAAGCGGGCAGCGCCCCCAAGACCTACAGCCTCTACATCGGCATCCCGTTCTGCCCCTCCCGGTGCAGCTACTGCAGCTTCGTCAGCTGCAACCTCGACCGGGACCGCAAGCTGGTGCAGCCCTATGTGGACTGCCTCTGCCGTGAGGTCGAGGCCATCCGGGAGGAGGCAGACAAGGCCGGGCTGAAGCTGTGCAGCATCTACATCGGCGGCGGCACTCCCACCAGCCTCTCGGCGGCGCAGCTGCGCCAGCTCATGGGAACAGTGCGGGACTGCTTCGACCTTTCCGCTCTCGTGGAGTATACGGTGGAGGCCGGACGCCCTGACTGCACTGACGCCGAAAAGCTGGCGGTCATCAAGGAGTACGGCGCGACCCGCATCTCCATCAACCCACAGACCTTCTCCGACGAGGTGCTGGCGAACATCGGCCGGAAGCATTCGGCGCAGGACATCCTCGACTGCTGCGCCGAGGCCCGGGCCGCAGGCCATGACGACATCAACATGGACCTCATCGCAGGTCTGCCCGGCGACACGGTGGAGGGCTTCGAAAAAAGCCTGCGTCAGGCCATCGCCCTTGACCCCGAGAACATCACCGTCCACACCCTGACCCTCAAGCGGGCCTCCCGCATCGTCATCGAGGACCAGAAGGAGAACGACTACGACCAAGCTGGTGGCCGACGGCGGCAGGCGGATGCAGCGCATCTTTAATTTCAAGTATCCGACGGAATACATCCAGCGCTTCGATGAGGTGCTGGAGCGGAAAAAAGGAGTGGCTGATTTTTATGATCACGATTTGGGTACCGAAACGTCTGGTTGAGATCGACCTGTATAATGTTGCAGCCCAGAATCCGGCGGCGCTGGCGCAGATGAGCGAGCAGAGCTACCGCCAGCGGGTGGAGTATGCCGCCCGGAAGATCAGGGATTCCCGCGCCAAGATCGTCATGCTCACCGGCCCGTCGGCCAGCGGCAAGACCACCTCGGCGCACAAGGTGGCCGAGGCGCTGGAAGCCTCCGGCACGCCCGCCCACGTCATCAGTCTGGACAATTTCTTCAAGGGGGCGCAGTATTACCCCCGCCTGCCCGATGGCACGCTGGACTACGAGAACCCCGACACGCTGGATATGCCCCTCATCCGCCAGTGCCTCAGCGAGCTGAGCACCACCGGCAAGACCGTGCTGCCCATCTACGACTTTGCCACAGAGTCCCGTTCCTCCGAGACGGAGACACTGGACCTCGAGGGCGGCGTCTGCATCGTGGAGGGCATCCACGCCCTGAACCCGGAGCTGACGGGCCTCGTGAAGGGCGACGACGTCTACCGCATCTATGCCGGTCTGCGGGAGGAATACTGCATCGACGGCCGCCGGGTCATCAACACACAGGACATCCGCCTGTGCCGCCGCACCCTGCGGGATGCTGCCGCCCGGGGCCGCAGCCCCGCCAAGACCCTCGCCATGTGGGACCGGGTCCTCGACGGCGAGACGCGGTATATCAAGGGTTTTAAGACCACGGCAGATTTCCTGCTGGACACCTCCTTCACCTATGAGCTGGGCCTGATCGCCAAGCTGCTGCGGAAGGTCTGCCAGCGCTTCACGCTGGAAGGCCACAACGCCGAGCTTTGGGACGAGACGGCCCGCCGCTTCGAGCACGTCGCCCCGGTGGAGCTGGATCTGCTGCCCGCCGACAGTATGCTGCGGGAGTTCTACGCAGGCGAGCTTTAAAGGACGCCAGAACGCCGAAACTTGGCAAATTGCGAAAAAACTGTTTCCAAATCCGCACCATTCTGTAAAACTTGGGTGGGATTCGTTGCATTCCCCCGGGGAGTGCGCTATAATGAAAATAATCTCCGGCGGCACAGGGACAGCCTGAGCAGAAAACGCAGAGGAGTGCTGCCCACCCCGAGGCCGACGAGGCCAAGACCTGCCCCCAGTGCGGCGCACCCGTCTCGGACGATGCGCTGTTCTGCAACAAGTGCGGCGCACAGCTGTAACAGGCCTGCGCAGGGCGGTGTCCCCCGGGGGATGCCGCCTTTTGTTGTGAATGAAATGAAAATTTTGCCGCAAAAAGCCGGAAAATAGGCTTCGGCCCTTGCATTCCGGTGGATTCTGCGGTACAATTTGAATCTGTTCGCAGATGCTTTCGGCACGCAGAAAGGAGACGGCCATGCAGGACTGGACGCCGCGTGAACACTATACGGCGGAGGACCTCGTGGAGATCATCCGCATCCTGCGGGACAGGGACACCGGCTGTCCGTGGGACAAGGTGCAGACCCATGCCTCCATCCGGAAAAACTTTCTGGAGGAGACCTGCGAGGCGCTGGAAGCCATCGACGCCGACGACCCGGTCATGATGCAGGAAGAGCTGGGCGACGTCCTGATGCAGGTGGTGTTCCACACCGTCATCGAGGAGGAGCGGGGCCGCTTCGATATGGAGAAGGTCTGTCGCGAGGTGTGCGAGAAGCTCGTCTTCCGCCACCCGAACATCTTCGCTTCCTCGGCGGCGGAAAATGCTGGTATAAACGGCTGGGATGCGCTCAAGAATAAGGAAAAGGGCCGCACCACGCTGGCCGACGAGCTGGACACCGTGCCGCTGACCCTGCCCGCCCTGATGCGCGCCCAGAAGCTCCAGAAGCGGGCCGCGCGGTTCGGCTGCGGGCCGGAGGATGCCGCCGGGGCAGCCAGAGCGCTGGACAGCGCCAAAGCCGGGTGGGACGAGGCACAGACGCAGGAGAGCGCCGGTGAGCTGCTGCTTGCCGCTGCAGACGCCATGCGGCTGGCCGGTGTGGACGCCGAGGAGGCCCTGACCTTCGCGGCCAAGCGGTTCACCCAGAGGCTGGAAGCAGACGAAACGGAAACGGGTACCAGACGGATACACCGTCTGCTCGAATAGAAAATGTTGAGAATATTGTGGAGGCTTTTATTATGACCAAGACCGATCTGATCGCACAGGTT